>Ga0209427_10000010_pt1 | contig 138613 bp, 140 predicted proteins | sample DeeMarSWOR136_30_FD_187465 | JGI IMG/M metagenome (GOLD analysis project Ga0209427, IMG submission 187465) | Marine sediment microbial communities from White Oak River estuary, North Carolina - WOR-1-36_30 (SPAdes) (version 2) | ecosystem: Environmental > Aquatic > Marine > Intertidal zone >... | reverse complement strand
CGAATAACGTTACCGTGCACCGAAACGGGTTTCGTAACCGTATAACGAAAACCGAAATTGTTGTGCCTTGTTAGAAATTGGTGTTTAGTTGGGCGAGGTATCGATAAGTTATTAGACCCCCAAGACGTTTGAGGTCGCTATGCGTATAGTTAGTGAGTGCAGGCGGGGGGATTCGAGGTCTCCAAGAAGTTTTTGGTTCTGTTTAGAAAACTTCTTGGAGAAAAGGGGGAAGGATTCCCCATTATTTGGGCGATAGCCCAAGCTGACGTATGTGATGAGATGTATCAAAAACAGAACAGTGTTAACACGGGAACAACCACCATGCTGCGCGAAGGAGACTTCCGGGCATGGGGGATTAAAGGCATCCGCGAAGTTTTTGATGTTGCTCAAAAACTGAGTGGATACAAGGGGGTGTCCCCCTTGGGGAGAGATGGCCGAGTGGATGAAGGCGCGCGACTCGAAATCGCGTATCCCGAAAGGGATCGGGGGTTCGAATCCCTCTCTCTCCGTGTGCAGCCCCTGAATAAGGGGCTGCACAGCTGATGGCGAATGGCTAATGGTAAAGTATTCCCCTCACCCAGAAAGGCAGGGAACAGGAAGCAGATGACTAGGAAGCAAAATAGGATGCAGGAAGTGGATGACTAGGAAGCAAAAATATCGGGAGAGGAAAAATTGCTGTTCCCTGTTTCCTACTCCCTGCGCCCTAGATGCACACCCTCACCTTGTTCCTCTCCCTCGACAGGGAGAGGAAACAGAGAAAACTTACCCTCTCCCCAAAGGGGAGAGGAAACAGAAAGACCTTACCCTCTCTCCGAAGGGGAGAGGAAATTAGAGAAAAAGTCCTCTCCCTTCTCTGATGGGACTCGAGACAGGCTGCAGGGAGAGGAAAGACTAAAGAAAGGGGCTGAACAGCTGATGACGGATGGAAAAACAAAATAATGTGTACAAAAGTAACTAAATTCTTCTCTGTTTGTATTGTCTAAATTAATAGATAGATTGCAGGGATGAAAAGAGAGGCCACGGGAATTAACAGAGAGACAAAACAATGAAATATCATTGTAATCAAAGCAATATCAATGTAATCGATGGTTCTGAAGTTCCATTCAGAATCCATAAAGAGAGGTGAAGATGGTTAAAAAATTGATTCTTATATTATTGATTTCACTCATAGTGGGTCTTGCTGATACACATTTAGTGAGAGTGGAATTAAATGAGGATAGGCTCTTGCCATTGGTTGATGAGGGCTTGACAATAATCGGTGAACTCGAAAGCGCTGCACTGGTTCTCGTGGAAACTGCAGATTTTGACAAGCTGTCATCGTTTTCGTTCAGGACTCTCGACACAGAACCACAGGACGGAAGGTATTATCTCGTTCGCCCCCTTGATTCAGAGATTGATTTGAGTATCTATGGCACAATTCTCACAAAAGACGGTACAGATTATCTCATAAAGATCGAGGAAGATATGTTAGAACCATTGATAAGAGAGAAGGTCATGGTTAAACGGTTACTGCTCACGCCCCTTATTCTAAAAAGCGAATCTGCCCCACAGCTATTTATGTCAAATGTTGCCGTTCAAGAGATCGTTGGTCAGATACATCCTGACAGTGTATTAAGTCATGTGCAGAGACTTCAAGATTTTTGGTCACGGTATTCTACGTTTGATTCATGTTTTGCTGCAGCAGCGTATATTGGCGATAAATTTATTGACTATGGCTGTGATTCTGTCTATTTCCAGGACCATGTACCAGGCCATGCTCCGAACGTCATTGCGATAAAACGAGGAGCCTTGTATCCTGATTCTATCTATACGGTCATCTGTGGACATTTTGATGCGATTTCAGACCAGGCACCATGGATTGCACCAGGTGCTGATGATAATGCCAGCGGCACTGCGGGTGTCATTGAGGCAGCACGGGTGATGAAGGACTATGATTTTGAATACTCAGTTCGGTATATTGCCTTTTCGGGCGAGGAATTTGGTCTTTATGGCAGTCACAATTATGCGACTGAGGCGCGCGCTCGGGGCGATAGTATCCTCGGTGTCTTCAATGCTGACATGATTGCCTACGTTGATGCCCAACCCGAAAGCCTCGAGGTGATAGCGAAGATATCGAACCCTGCCTGTGAGCCGCTCGCTGATTTTTTTATAGCAGCAGCCGATACCTATACATCCATACTGACAAGAAAAAATATGGTTAATTTTGCGCCCTATTCTGATCATTCTCCATTCTGGGATAATGGTTATGTTGCACTCTGTAGCATTGAAGATAATCCGCCAGTGAACCCTCATTATCATCTTACCAGTGATACAATCGGCGCAGGGTACAACGACAATGATTTCTGTACTGAAGTGATAAAGGCACATGTAGCTGCTCTCTCACTCATGGCAGTACCGTATGAGACCGGTGTCGACGAGATAACAAATACTACAGCTAAGGGTTTTCGACTTCGCGTGTATCCGACGATTGGCAACTCGAGATTTTCTATCTCTTTTGAGATTCTTAGTCCAGAGGATAATAGTTCACTTGCAATTTATGACGTTACCGGAAAGCGGGTAAAGAATTATGATTTGGAACCGATAGTCGCACATTCACTATCTCAGGTATTGTGGGATGGCACTGATACTCATGGCAAGAATCTTCCTGCAGGTATTTACTTTGTGGAATTAGAGAATGATGGTTTGACAGAGACTGAAAAGCTCATACTCTTTAGATAAAAGCATGGTGATGTAGTAACAAAAGAGGCGGGCTTGAGCCCGCCTCTTTACTTTTAGAAGGCCTTTTTAGAAAAATCCGAAACCAAAGGGTACTCGTATGCCACCCTGGACATAAAAATAGGTGTCGCTCTCACTCTCTTCCATCACGTCCCAATCAACTTTCACCCACTTTACTCCGCCTTCGAGGTATCCGAGGAATCCACCAATTCCCATCTCTCCACCAAGACCACCTTTCAGGTTTAGTGTTGAACCGCCGTTGCCATCGTAGAAGACACCAATCGGAATATATGGTGTAATCATTCCCAGCATGGGGACACTCAGGCAGAGGTCACCATAGACTCCGGTGCCGAAATGGTAATCAGAACCACCATCATCATCTGATATCATATTATACTCTACCAATCCCATGCGTGCATTGATGAATGGCCCAAGCAGGGGAAATCGAAAATCGGCGACTATTGCAGGATAAGAAAAATCTTCTGTTCCAGCAAAATAGCCTGTTTGAAGAGGAGGATGATTTATGTTATACGCCAATCCAAGACCGAACGAAGCACCGTACATGCTCGTTAATAATCCTATAGCCAGCGCTACAACAAAGAATTTCTTCATTTACACCTCCTTTTGGTTTTCAATCATTATAGTTGCATTTTTTTTGCTGTCAATAATAGAGAAAGAGGCGGGCACGTGCCCGCCTCTCAGAATCTACGTATCTATGCCGTCTTAGAAATGGTAGAAGAAACCGACCGTGAAGAGGATGTCATATCCTGATTCAGAGGCATCTTCAGTCTCGTCATCATCAGCAGTGAGATTGTACTGGAATGTGATGTCAGGTCTGACTGAGAAAGTCGGCATTGCCATTATGTCGAGCCCGAGTCCACCCAAGACATAAAAATCTGTCTCGAGGTCCTCATCAGGAATCTCGAATTCCGTATCATCGACAGTCACGTCTCCGCTCTGCTGCATCATCATGGCTGCACCAGCCTTGACATAAGGGCTCATCATCGGTGTTGCCATGAACATATACCGCAGATCAAAAGGAATATAGAAGCTGTTTATTGTCGCCTCGGTCTCGATTTCGTCTTCTGTGATACTATATTTAGCAATATAGTAAGCAAAACCAAGATCGAGTGCGAGCATGGGCATAGGCTTCATACCGACCTCAATGCCAAAGTTATAACCAAGACCAGTCCAGTTATCCATACCCTCAATATCAGGGTTCAAGACACCATAATTTACTCCACCCTTTACGCCTGCGTGTGGCATCATCTGGGCATAGAGACCGCTCGCGAGTACCAGTACTATTGCTACGGCAAAGAGTTTCTTCATTTATACCTCCTTTTCTTGCCTTGGCATTATACTTATAGCCTTTGTTTTGTCAAGAACAACCTTATTTAGCCTCATTATATTTATTATTGTGTATTTGTCAAGTGTTTATTTTCTGTTACAGAATGATTTAAGTCTCAAACAAGAACCAACCTCTACTACTGTAGTTCATGAACTTGTTTTATCTTTTCCATAATGAACTCGGCTGAAATTGGATTATTCATGTTTAGCCAATAGAGTTGCCACGTTTTCTTCTTTTGTCGGGCGAGGATGAGCCGTGTTCCATCTTTTGTGACGCGTGGGTTCCAATCAGGATAGTTGTTATAGGTGAGGCGCAACAATATCTTATTTCTTGTGTTGAATCGATAGATCTCCCATCCATCATCCATATTTGATTTAAAGAATAGGTATTCGTCGATGAGCAGCGGATCATTATCATCGGCTGCACTCGCATAGAGCACTCGTTCGCCGCCACCATTTTTTCCCATTCTATAAATATCATCGGTGCCATTACGCTTAGAGGAAAAGACTATTGTTTTGCCGTCTGAAGAGAATTTGGGGAATCCATCCCAGTAGTCATTCTTTGTCAAGCGGGTTGTCTTCTTAGTTGACACATTCACTTTATAGATTTCCCACTTGTTTTTGTCATGCATATTAGAGACGAACACAATCTCCTGACCATCAGGCGAAAAAGAAGGAGAATAGTCTTGAGCATTGTTGTCGGTCAGTCTTTCAATGTGTTTATTCATCATATCATAAAGGAAGAGCTCATCATCACCATCTCTATCAGAAACAAATACAACATGTTCACCTGTGGGTGAAAAGTCTGGGTCGGTATTCATGCCGACCTTAGTAATCTTTTCTATTTCAGTACCATCCAATTTCGCTAAATAGATATGTGCTATGCCCCTTTGTGCCGCAGCAACAACGACTGTCTGTCCATCTGGACTGAAGGCACCTTTAAATTGATTCAGACGCTTCATCGGGATAGGGCTCGAGGCATAGGGTTCCACCTGTAACAGGTGAGCGAGCATCTCTCTGAGCAGAGCATCATCTTTCAGGTCTGCCCCCAGGGTGACTAGCTTTTGGTAGTGAGAAAAAGACAGATTCGCAGAGTCGAGGTACGCATATGCGAGGCTCAAATGGTAATGGACATGAGGATTTAATGAATCGCTCCTGAGCACTCTTGTCAGGAGCACTATTCCTTTTGAATAGTCTCCTCTTTCAATTGCCTCGGTCGCCTGTTGCAGTTCGTCCTTACGGGCGCAGAACACAGCAGCCAGGATTAAAGTAAGGATCAATAATTTCCATTTATGCATAACTCTATTTATCTTAGCATTTGTTTCTTTCATACCTTCTCGCACTCTGGAGCATTTTCATACCCTGTCTCATGGCAGAGACGAGTCCTGAATATTCTGCCCTATTTTTTCCAGCAATATCCAGTGCTGCACCATATAGTGGAGAAAGTCGAATAATGGGAAGGCCGAGGGTAAAATTCAATCCATCCTTTTTCGATTTAAGATAGATCATTGCCTGGTCATGATATGCGGTAAGAAATCCATCGAAGTTACGGTTGAAGAGAGTATCTGCTGGATAGGGTCCGTCTACATTAATCTTTTTCCTCCGAGCCATATTTATTCCTTGTCTAATTTTTTCGTCTTCACCGAGACTGAATTCAAATGAGTGTGGATTAAAGGCACTCACGCCGATTGATGGCTTTTCCACTCCAAAATATTTCTTTAATCCCTGAACAAGAAGACAGATTTTTTGTACAACGTTATTCGGTGTAATCTTTTTAGACACATGGCGGAGTGGTACGTGCGTGGTTAACAACATAATTCTCTTGTTGCGCCACAATCCTACCATCGCATAACTTTTCACGCGGAAATGTTTGGCAAGGTATTCTGTGTGGCCTATGAACCCAGGTATAAGACTCCTTATTGCATCTTTTACAATTGGCGGTGTCACTATTATATCAACGCCATAAGAAAGTGCACAATCTATTGATTGAATTGCAGCACGCCCAGTCTCCTTTGTTGGTTTTCCATAATGAAATCTTGTGCTTTTTACACAATCAACGATGTTTTTCTCGATCACTTCATACTTTTTCATAATACCAAGGTCGCGTGCAGTACCTTTAAGAATACTTTTGTTTCCGAATATGAATAGATTCGTTTGATTTTTAAATTGGGATACTGCCTTGAGGATGAGCTCAGGACCTATACCCGAAGGGTCACCGAGTGTGATGCCTATTTTCATTCCTGTCATGGGCATTCCTCATAATACAGGTCTTCATCATTCTTTCCCACATTTCCTGTTGGTATGTTGAGAATCCTTATTTTCTTCGTCCCCTTGAATGATTCGATCTCAATGATGTCGCCTATGCTTACACTCTTCGAAGGTTTTATGTATTTGCCATTGAGTCTAATCAGATCCTTATCACACATGAGCTTTGCATCGGTTCGTTTTTTGACCAACAAGACCTTCTTGAGGAATAAGTCAATACGCACGGTCCATTATAAGAAAATATCTGAGAAAGTCAACATGTCAGAGAAACGGAATATCAGCGCTAGAAACCTATGAACTGAGGCGCGCCGATTGTTTACAATTAAGCCTCGAATACCCCCTTGACAAATTTTAAATATTGAATAATATAGTTAAGCATATGCAAAGGAGGCATTAGGGACATTAAAGACGTTTGATGTCTCGCAAGACTGAAGTATTCGTCACCATAATAGGTGATTCACTCCTATTATTATCAGCATACTTTATTAGCTGGAAGACATCTGATAGTAACGCATCGGTAGTCAGCTGGCATTCAATATTAGGAAATCTTATCATGCTTGGCTTTTGGCTCTTCCTGTTTCAGACTTTCAATCTTTACGAATCAAGGCCCAAGATTCAATTAATGAATGAGCTGTTCAAACAGTTCAGGGTGATGTGTCTTGGATTCATAATAATCATCGGTCTCTCATATGTTGTCAATATTGACTTTATTAAGGCGAGAGGATTTATACCATCGTATCTCGTAACACTTGCAGCTCTTCTTGCCTGGCGATTCTTTTGGCGCGGTTTGGTTGGTGAGTACATTAAGCCACAGCGAGAAAAAGTTCTCATCTTCCAGAATGGCGACAGTATCGAAAATTACAACCACTTTAATGTAGTTGAAAAGATTGAATTAAGCAGATTGAATCCCAGTATCCCCAGTCACATATTAAACTATGCAGATGTTGATGGTATTATCATAGAAAGCAACGGTCACAGCAAAGGGCATATTTTAAAGATCATCTCTGGACTTACTGATACAACCTATGAAATATTTGTCTCGCCAAAGCTCTATCCACTAGTCTATCAATATTTTCTTGTCCAGAAGGTGCCTGATTCCCCATTTTTAAAAATTGTCTTTCATCCACTTTCACACTGGGACCGTTTTCTCAAGAGAGTGATGGATGTAACGGTGGCCTTGCTTTTACTGAGTGTTCTGTGGCCCATTATGTTAATCATTTCACTCCTTATCAAGATTGATACTAATGGACCAATCCTGTATACACAGAAACGGTTAGGGGTTCGTGGTAAAGAATTCACCTTACATAAGTTCCGCTCTATGATAAGTGATGCAGAAAAACATACTGGCCCTATATGGGCGACGAAGAATGATAAGCGAATTACGAGAATAGGGAGAATTCTAAGACCGTTGAGGCTCGATGAATTACCGCAGCTCTTTAATGTCCTCAAAGGGGATATGAGTTTTGTGGGGCCGAGGCCAGAAAGGCCTGCCTTTGTGGAGCAGTTAAAAAAATCGATACCACTCTATAATCTAAGACTGAATGTCTATCCTGGCGTCACTGGATTAGCACAGGTGAAGCATGTCTATGACAAATCGCTTGAGGATGTGAAGAGAAAGTTGGAGTATGACCTTCAATACATCAATAACATATCAATCAGTCTGGATTTGAAGATATTTCTAAAGACGATTCTTACCGTACTTCAGAAAAAAGGCGCTCATTAGAGTGGGCGTCAAGAACGCATAACAATTCAGAAACAACATACTTTTTTTCAAGAAGTTAAGAAACTTGACATAATATTTGTTCGTAATATAATGAACCTTATGAAAAGAATAGCTATATTACCATCATTATTTTTCATCTTGCTCTTTTCTCAAGATTTGCCAGATGCATGGTCGCAGTCTTACTGTACCTACGATAGAGCAGAGGTGGGTGCTCCAGGAGATTACTCATTTGGTTTTGCTGTAGACAATTTCGCCCTCTATAGTAATGACCCTGATACAGTCTCATATGATGAGAGAAGATTTGATATTTTTGCCAAACTGAGCATATTCAGAAGGATGGAGGTTGAGCTAAAATATTCTTCACCAACTGCTGGTCTGGTAGCTGGTAAGTATCAATTTTTGGCAGGCAACGTGAATGTTGCACTTAAGTTAGGATTTGGCTACATGAAGGGAACGAGGAGTGGTTATATAACCGACTATGTATTCGACTTCTATCCGACCCTTATCATGACTAAAAAGCTCTATAAGGGAATAGGATTGTATCTTGCTCCAAAATGCATTTATTCTATACATCCAAGAGATACTCGGGAACATTCAAACCGTGAACCACGACACATCTTTCAATACGGTTACGGTATTGGTTTGATGATAGGCGATAAGTTCCGTGTAATGCCTGAAGCGAATTGGCTTTTTGGTAATAATAGGGGTGTAAAATACACGGTCAATCAGTTTGGAATCGGAGTCAATTTAAAGATTGGCTCCTCATGACAGCGGGTATTTATCGATAATATCACAAACCTCATCAGGGGCACTCGTCAGCACTTCTTTAAATACAATTACCCATGAAAGGCAAAGTATAATAACTCTTGACATAATTATATCCCTTTGTATAATCAGTTAATGAAGAAATGCCTAATTTGTGTTATGCTTTTGTTCTCACTTCACTGGGCGCAAGAATTGGAACCGTTGGCAGAGAGGCTTGAGAAGATGAGCAGAGAGTTACTCGAGGGCTACACCCAACCCTTAATCACTGCTTTTGGAACAGGTATTTCGACAGGTTTATTTCATTCAGCATACAGTCACGATTTTTTGGGTTTTGATCTTGGTGTTCGAGCAATGTATATTCGCATACCAAATTCAGCAAGATACTTCACAGGCACGGCACTGATTTGTTCACTCGCTGCCGATTCACTCGTATTTAGGACTATTGAACTGGATAGTTTGAGTACTATCTTTGGCCCCGGGAATGCAACAGTAGTGCCGACCTCTAAGAATACTGTTGGGATACCGCCATCTATCCCCGGTGGTTTTGATGTTTCTTATGTGCCCCTTGTTCTGCCTCAGTTGAATATCGGACTTTTCAGAGGTGCAGAGCTCGCGATTAGATATATTCCATTCACCTATAAAGGCTCACGCGTTAAATTCCTCGGTTTGGGTTTTAAACAAGAATTAACCCGTCTCTTAGGCCTGAAATCTGCACCCGTGGCAATTGCTGTTGGTGGTGCGCACCAGGAGTTTGGTATAAAAGACTCGCTCGGTAATCAGGTCGTTAATAGCAAAACCTGGAATCTCCAGTTTCTCATTTCGAGACGAATAGCGGTGTTCGAACCGTTTTTAGGCGTCGGTCTTGAGCGAACAAAAGTCTTCTTCCCCTATGAATTTACCTATGAAATCCCTGACACAATCAGTGGTATTCCAACCGACCGTAAGAGTGTTACGGAAGAGATTAATGTCGAACTCCTTGGTCAGAATGAATATCGTGCCATAGTCGGCTTTACGTTGAGAATAGGGATGCTATGCCTGCACTATGATTATAATGTCCTCCCGTACAGCACGCACAACGCGATGCTTGGTTTGAGCATCAGGTAATTCTTGATCTGCTTGATTGAGTGGATACGCACTTTGTCTGGAACGTGCGAGAAATGGCTCTAACTGAGTTAGTAGATTAAGAGTAATCCTAATTCGAGGAGGAGCGCGAGCAGTGCACAATATAAAAATGTGGTGGCAAAATCGCTTCGGGAAAGATCCTTCTCTAAATCGATAGTATGTATACCTAATATATTACCCATTTCATCACCAATTATTTTTGTATTACCCTCATCAGGTGTTACGTTGACACTGATTGTTTCACCGTTTGCAGTGTAAAATCCAGGGACAAGAAACTGTCTTCCACTGGTGAGATATTCGCCAGTGGGTGCTTTGAAATTATGAAAGGTATCTACTCTCTGCCCGACATAAAATTCTTTTTCATATGATTTATGCGTGGTGCTCACGATCATTCTATAAAGGAGAGGTATAAAGGAAGCTTTATAGATAATATCCGTGGTATGATGAGTAAATTGTGTAGCGACAACAGCTAAATTACTATCGATAACAATAAATGGATAATTCCCGGTCAACTGAGCAATGATTCCGTTATGTGCGTTCATTTTTTGAAAGTGGTAGAATTTGATGTTTTTTAATGCCGGACTTCCGACAAAGATCTTAAAAATTGGGTGCTTGTAATCGATCCAATCAAGAGTGACATAACCTTTTGGCGATATCGGTTCCTCGACCGTGCAACACCGGCTGATAAGGTCATTGAGATTGGTGCCGATCTTATCGCCAAGAAAACAGATAACACCTTTCTCGCTTTGACTCATAAAATTATCAATCTTTATTTTATCGCTTGCAGAGATGTCATGAATACCATTGAGTATCACTACATCAAATTTACGCAAGTCGACACTTCCAGGTGTTTTCGCCTCCTCGACAGAAAATGGTGATGTAGTGTTATCGGTAGGGGTCAATCCCTTCAGTAAAAATTCTTTATCGCCAACAATAAGAACATTCAATTGGCGAGGTAAAGATTTTGAGAAGTAGTAGGTATTGTCCGTCAGGAGACTGTCATCATAGAGAATAATTTTACCGTGTTGGGCGAATACTGGTAGGAGAAATTCAAGCGTTGCTTCCTGTGTTGGTTGGATTTCATAATCCTGCTCGTAATAATATGGATCTGAGCTTACGGTGATCCTACCGAACCATGTCTGTGGTGAGAAATTTGTGATACCTACATCTAAACTATAATTTTCTGACGGTATGGCAACGGGATCTTTCAGGGTAACACTACTTATGCCAATGTTACTTCCTAATGGTATTCTTACCCAGTAGATTCTTTCCCTCTCAGTGGATTCTTGTGATAGATTTTTGAAATTACTCTCCTGCCCATCACCGATATATACATACTCCACGGCATATTTTGATTCACTCGTCGAAATCTTTGAGAGTGCGTCATTAATATCACCACTTTTATAGGAGAGCCGTATCTTTTTGATTAGTTCATAAGCAGATTTCTTTGTAACCCAGAAGGGACCATTCGCAGTATCATCATATTCTATTTCACATAGCGGAACAATCAAAAATTCTGATTTTGTAGAGTACAGTGTGAGCAATTCACTCAGCGCACGCTTTGCTACTTCAAAATTATCACCGTATGACATGCTATAGGAGTTGTCTATAACAAGAACAACTGAGGCAAGACGACCAGCACCAAACATCGTGCCTCTGATCTGTGGTTTTGCGAGGCTAAGAAACAGAAACGAGATGAATAAGCAGCGCAGTATGAGAATGACAATCTCACGAAATCTCAGCCATCCAAACCTTTTTGCCTCTGATCTTTTGAGAAACTTCAGTGTTGAGAACGGAATCTTTCTTAGTCTTTTTTGAAACCATAAATGAATTATTATTGGTATGGCAGTAAGGAAGATGCCTAAGAGAAATAATGGTTGTAGAAATGTCACATTAATCTTCCTCTTTTCTGCAGGTAGGCAAAGAGCGCTTTATCATATGGAGTATTTGTGAAAATAACCTCATGGTCAATATACGACTCGAGTAATTTCATTCTGTAGAATTTCAAAAGTTCATCAAAATTTCTTTGATACGATTCACGAATGATATTCGGTTGTATAATCATTTCCGTACCATCTTCAAGGTCCGAAAATATTGCTGGTTTGGTAAAAGGGAATGTCAATTCATCTCTGTCGAGAATGTGAAACACCAAGATCTCATGCTTTCGATATCTAAAGGAACGTAATGATTTGACGACGACTTCTGGATCATCAAATAGATCGGAGAGAAGAATTACGAGCCCACGTCTCCTTAATTTCTGCGCTAACTGGAGCAGAATATTGGAGAGGGATGTTTCACCTTGTGGTGAGGCCTTGTCAATAATCTTCAAAATCTGCATGAAATTACTCTTCTTGGCTGAAGGTGGTACTATTTCTCTGATCTCGGTATCAAAGGTGGCTATACCCACGCTATCTTTCTGTTTATGAAGCATGTAAGCAAGACTGGCGCTCAAATATTTCGTGTATTCTAATTTACTCATTTTGCTACCGTACCCCATAGAGCCACTCTTGTCCAATAAAATATATGCACGTAGGTTGGTTTCCTCCTGATATTCCTTAATGTAAAACCGATCACTCCTTCCGAAAACCTTCCAATCAATGCGTTTCGGTTCGTCTCCTGGCATATACTGACGATAATCTGCAAACTCCTGAGAAAAACCTTTGTAGGGACTTGCATGCAGGCCGCTCATAAACCCTTCGACGACGAGCTTTGCCTTTAGGTCTAACCTTGAGAGTCGGGCGAGGACTTCTGGATTAAGATATTTTCTTCGTCCCTGCATGGTGCAGAGTGAAGTAATCAAAGGTCTTTTTTATACCTTGGTTTAGCGTGATTTCTGGTTCCCAATGGAGCGTAGATCGCGCCTTTGAGAAATCCAAAACATTCCTGGAGACCTCGCCAGGACGCGCTGGACCATGTTCATGATCTACGGTTCTCTTTGTAATATCGGAGAGCATGGTAATTAAACCATTGACACTTGTTTCGATGCCGGTGGCGATATTGAGAACATCCGAGGTAATCTCCAGGGAAGCACAATTTGCCTTAACGACATCATCAACATAGACATAGTCCCTTGTCTGATTACCGTCACCAAACACAATGCATTTTTCATTGTTGAGAATCTGGTTAATGAAGATAGAGATTACGCCTGCCTCGCTTTTACTGATCTGCCGTGGTCCATAGACATTACTGTATCGGAGTATGGCATACTCCATGTTATACAATTCGGCGAACAGCTTCAGATATTTTTCTACGGTAGCCTTAGAGATACCGTAGGGTGAGGAGGGCTCAATTGGGAAATCTTCGGTGATTGGGAACTTTTGGGGTTCACCGTAGACTGTGCCACCACTCGATGCGAAAATAAATCTCTTTATTTGATATTTTGTGGCGAGAGTAGTGAGATTTAATGAACCCAAAATATTTACCTGGGCATCAAACAACGGATCATCCACCGATGTCCGCACATTAATCTGCGCTGCATGGTGGTTGATGACATCGAATTTTTCGCGTACAAATATTTGCTCGATTTCTCTATTGCGAATATCCTCTTCATAAAAGATGGCCTTGGGATTGAGGTTGTGAATATCGCCTGTTGATAGATCATCTATGATGGCCACATGGTGACCCATTTCAATGTAGGCATCAACGATATGGGAGCCAATAAATCCACAACCTCCAGTAACTAAAATTCTCATAAAAGATTATATAGATATTGCCCCGATAGTCAACAGAGGAGGCGCTTTCGTAACAGAGTGTCAGATTCATCGAGCATACAAGGCGTGCACTATTGACTTTTTCTTGAATTTTAATACAATATGGTCAATGATTGCAACGATCGAAGATGCGCTGAAAGATATTAAAAGGGGAAAGCCGGTGATCGTCGTCGATGACGAAAATCGGGAGAATGAGGGTGATTTTATCATTCCGGCCGAGAAGATAACACCGAGACTCATAAATTTCATGGCGAAACACGGTAGAGGACTCATTTGTGTACCACTTACGCAAGAACGGCTCGAAGAGTTGAAGATTCCGATCATGGTACAGGACAATACCGCCTTACATGGTACACCGTTTACGGTGAGTGTTGATGTGAAAGAAGGAACGACAACAGGTAGTTCCGCATTTGACCGATCGCTGACAATACGGACATTGATTGACAAGAAGACAAAACCGAGTGATCTGGCGCGCCCTGGTCATATCTTTCCTTTAAGGGCAGTGAAAGGCGGCGTATTGCGCAGAGCAGGACACACCGAGGCCACCGTTGATCTGGCTAGGCTTGCTGGGTTTTATCCCGCTGGAGTTCTGTGTGAAATTATGGATACGGATGGCACAATGGCGCGACTGTCACAATTGAAGAGGATCGCCAAGCGGTTCGATTTGAGGATAATAACGATTAGAGATTTGATTGAATATCGTCGACAAACAGAAAAACTGATAGAGCGTATACTTGAAACGAAATTACCGACAAAATATGCAGAGTTTCACTTAATTATGTATGAGGATACTATAACGAGAGATCATCATCTTGCATTGGTGCTTGGTGATGTGAACAATGGGAAGGACATCTTAGTGAGGGTTCATTCTCAATGCCTTACTGGTGACGTATTTCATTCCCTCAGATGTGACTGCGGTGACCAGATGGTTGCCGCTCTCAAGCTTATTGCCCAAGAGAAGAAGGGTGTTTTTCTCTATATGCGGCAAGAAGGTAGGGGCATCGGTCTCGTGAATAAATTGAAGGCATATAAGTTACAAGATGAGGGTCTTGATACAGTTGATGCCAATAAGGCCTTAGGGTTCGACGCGGACCTGAGAGATTATGGTATTGGTGCCCAAATCTTGTGCGATTTGGGATTGTCATCGGTGAGACTCTTAACGAATAATCCAAAGAAAATCATCGGCCTTGAGGGATACGGATTAAAGGTGACAAAGCAAATACCGATTTTTATAGTCCATAGGCAGAATGTTATGTATCTTAAAACTAAACGTGAAAAGCTTGGTCACCTCATACCCGAATCGGTCCTCGGTAATGTTGAACTGAACGACCAACTGAGAGGACAAAATAGAGTTAAGGGGAAGAAAAGTAAATCAGGGAGGAAAAAAATATGAAAGAAATCAAAGGAAATTTGATAGGCAAGGGTAAGAGGTTCGCATTGGTCATATCTCGCTTTAATGAATTTATATCGAAAAGATTAGTCGACGGTGCAATCGATTGTCTGATGAGGCATGGCGTGAATGAACAGGATATTACCCTCTACTGGACCCCAGGGAGTTATGAAATTCCAGGTGTAGCCCGACGAATACGCGACTTGAAATATGACTGTATCATCTGTCTTGGTGCTGTTATCAGAGGGGACACACCTCATTTTGATTATATTGCAAATGAAGTGACCAAAGGTATTGCGACGCTTAATCTAGAGAGAGGGATACCGCTTGTATACGGAATTATTACTGCTGACACCACAGATCAAGCTGTTGAGCGGGCAGGCACAAAGATGGGAAACAAAGGTTGGGACGCAGCAATAACAGGATTGGAACTTGCGGATCTCTATGCGAAGATCAGTCCGATTAGAAAACGCGGATAGGGCATTAAGTCATGAGCGACCTATTTGTCTTCTGACGGAGTAAAAATGAGTCGTCGACTGGCGCGTGAGCTTGCTCTCAAGATTCTCTACCGATATGAAGAAGGAGACAGAGACCTTCCAGGCATCCTCGCCGCAACGCTGCAGCGAAAAAAATATGCGGATACTGATAAAGAATTTTGTACTCATTTGGTAAAAAAGACGGTGAGCAACTTGGATGATATCGATCAACACATTACAAAGGTTCTCAAAAACTGGCGCTACAATCGTGTTTCAGTGATTGATAAAGTGATTCTCCGGCTTGGCGCCTGTGAAATTCTCTACTTTCATGATATACCACCACAGGTAACAATAAACGAGGCAGTAGAACTCGGTAAAAAATTCGGTGGGAGTGATTCGAGTAGGTTTATTAATGGTGTTATTGATGCGGTAAGGAAGAACTATGAAAGCAGCAATAATAGGTGATATTCATTCAAATTTAGAGGCCTTGCAAGCAGTTATTAAAGACATAAAGAAGAGGAGAATCAAAAGGATTTTTTGCATTGGCGATTTGGTCGGTTATGGGGCTAATCCAAACGAGTGTATTGACCTATGTTTAAAGGAGGCCTCCGCCATCGTTGCGGGAAATCATGATTGGGCGGCTCTCGATAAAACAGATATTTCAACATTCAACCCTATCGCAGCAGAGGCTATACGCTGGACACAAAAAAATATCAATAAAAACAAACTAAATAAATTAAGTAAATTCAAACTTACTGCAACAGTCGATAATATACTACTCGTACATGCTTCACCACAAAAGCCCGAAGATTGGTATTATCTTTTATCTTTAGAGGAGTTTAAAAAGCAGTTTGATTTTTTCAAAACGCAGGTATGTTTTGTAGGTCATTCCCATATTCCCTGCGCAGTCTTCCAGGATGCCAATAAGTACACCGATTTTTTAAGCGATAATCCTTTTCCATTGATTGATAGTAGAAGATATATAGTAAATACTGGTAGTGTTGGCCAACCGAGAGACCTTGACCCCAGAGCAGGTTACGCAATATTTGATGGTAATAAGAAATCGATTGAGATTGTGCGCTTGGACTATAACGTACCACTTGCACAGCAGAAGATCATTGACGCCGGACTACCGGAGGTGCTCGCTGATAGACTATTAGTTGGGAGGTAATGGAAGTATGCATATAGGTAACAATTTTGTCCCTCTGGACGCTAAACGTTAAGATAACATGACTGTCTAAATTGTAGAAAAATGGATTCTGTTTAGGAGAAAGTAGTGAAAAGAAAAGGTCCGGTAACCATGTTGAGAGAAGAAATAGATGGGATGAATCAACAGATAAAAGAGTTGAATAATAAATATTTAAGGGCATTTGCTGAGCTCGATAACTATCGTAAGCTCATGCAAAAAAAGATGGCGGATTACAGGAGATCGGCAAAGGTTGAATTCTTCAACAAGGTTATTCCCGTTCTAGACAGTTTTGATAGAGCACTGAGTGGTGCTGAGTTGAATACTGAATTTGATAATTTTTACAAGGGCGTTGAGATTATACACAGGCAGCTCAAAGAGGCTCTTAGATCGCTCGGTCTCGTTGAATTCTCTGGACTTGGTGAGGTTTTTGACCCAAGTCGACACGAGGCTGTGGCAACTGTGGTAACTGATAAACACCCAGAGGATATCATTATTGAAGAGATCAGTAAAGGATATGTTGTCGATGATTGGGTAATCAAACCGGCAAAGGTGTGTGTTTCTAAACAGAAAAAAGGAGGTCAAGAAGATGGCGAAAATAATAGGGATTGATTTGGGGACAACAAATTCCTGTGTTGCTGTAATGGAGGGTGGCCAACCAACTGTCATCCCCAACCCAGAAGGCGGTAGAACAACACCGTCTGTTGTGGCGTTTACGAAGACAGGCGAGCGATTGGTTGGTCCCTTAGCAAAGCGACAGGCAATCACCAATCCTGAAAATACGGTCTATTCGATTAAGCGTCTCATGGGCAGAAGATACAGTGAGGTGAAGGATGAGGTGGCACGTTTTCCCTTCAAGGTAGTAGAGCACGAAAATGGCGATGCCTGGGTTGAAGTCAAAGATAAGAAATACTCACCGCCAGAGATGTCTGCAATGTTGCTGCAATATCTAAAACAGTCGGCAGAGGCATACCTTGGTGAAAAGGTAACACAGGCGGTTATTACAGTTCCCGCTTATTTCAATGATTCTCAACGGCAGGCAACCAAGGACGCGGGAAGGATAGCAGGTCTCGCAGTCCTGCGTATCATTAATGAACCTACTGCTTCTTCTTTAGCGTACGGGCTTGAAAAGAAGAAGAATGAAAAGATAGCGGTGTATGACTTTGGTGGTGGAACATTTGATATATCTATTCTGGAAATTGGTGAGGGTGTCTTTGAGGTTAAATCTACGAATGGTGACACACATCTCGGTGGTGATGACATTGATGAGCGGATTATGCATCATATTGCTGACGAGTTTATGAGAGAGCACAGTATTGATTTACGTAAGGATCTTACGGCACTGCAAAGAATGAAAGAGGCGGCAGAAAAGGCAAAATGTGAGCTCTCCACTCTTATGGAAACAACAATCAGTCTTCCATTTATCGCCTCTGATAAAGACAAGACACCACTCCATCTAGAGATGAAGATGACTCGCACAAAACTCGAATCTCTTATAGAGGATTTGATTCAACGATCTGTTCCACCCTGTAAACAGGCGCTCACCGACGCAAAGCTCAATCCAGCAGATATTAATGAAATTGTCCTTGTTGGTGGTCAGACGAGGATGCCAAAGATTCAAAAGATTGTGAAAGATCTCTTCGGCAAAGAACCTCACAAAGGTATTAATCCTGATGAGGTTGTTGCAGTTGGTGCGGCAATTCAAGCCGCAGTTCTGAGTGGTGAAAAGAAGGACATTCTCTTGCTTGATGTGACTCCGTTGACACTCGGAATTGAGACCTTGGGGCAAGTCATGACAGCGATTATCTCTCGAAATACTACTATTCCAACAAAGAAATCTCAAATATTTACGACTGCTGAAGATAACCAGACCGCAGTTACCGTTCACGTACTTCAAGGTGAGAGGCCTATGGCAAACCAGAATCGGACGCTTGGTAAATTTGACCTCTATGGTATCCCGCCAGCACCACGGGGGATCCCACAGGTTGAAGTTACCTTCGATATAGACGCTGATGGTATCCTTCATGTGTCGGCAAAGGATATGGGTACTGGAAAGGAGCAGAAGATTAGAATTACCGCTTCCAGTGGATTATCAAAAGAACAGGTAGACAAGATGGTTCATGACGCAGAGGAGCATGCAGCCGAGGATAGGAAACAGAAGGAACTGATAGATGTGAGAAATCAGGCAGACGGAGTTATTTACCATGTAGAAAAAACGCTCAGGGATTATGGAGAGAAGGTATCATTTGAAGATCGAAGCGAGATTAATAAGAAACTCGACGAGCTGAAGAGCAAGAAAGAAGGTGCTGATGTAATGGTCCTCAAGACAGCGATTGATGATCTGCAACAGTCGGTATACAAACTTTCCGAGGCGGTCTACCAAGGAGCGGCGCAACAGACCCAGGAGCCACCCAAGGAAGAACCGAAACAAGAAAAAACTGAAGGTGAACAGGGTGGGGCGGATTACCGCGTCGTTGATGAGGAGGCGGATAAGGATCAGCAATAATGGAAAAGTAAATGTGAGATGATTACCTCCGCCTAAATCAAGATTAGTTCATAGTAAGATATGAAGAGGGATTATTACGAAATACTCGATGTTCCTAAGAGTGCTACCACTGAGGAAATAAAGAAGGCGTATCGGGCGAAGGCGAAACAATACCATCCTGATATGAATCTCGATAATAAAAAGGAGGCTGAGGAGAAATTCAAGGAGGTCTCCGAGGCATATGAAGTATTGATGGATCCTCAGAAAAGACAACTGTATAATCAGTACGGTCATGGTGGTGTGTCCCAGACATTTCGAGGTGGTGGGTTCTCATGGGATGACTTTACCCATTTTGATGATCTGCAGGATATTCTTGGTAATCTGTTTGGTGGATCGATCTTCGATGAGTTTTTTGGAGGGACACAGAGACGAACACAGCGGACAAGGCGGGGTGGTGATATACACGTCATTCTGAGCGTGTCACTCGAAGATATCGTGACGAAGATACGGAAGGAATTCAAAATCAATCGGTATGAGGTGTGTCAGGACTGTAGTGGTAAAGGTGGACATGACGTTATGAGTTGCCTGCAATGCGGTGGTAGAGGTCAGGTGCGAACTCAATCGCGCAGCTTTTTTGGTACATTTAGCAGTATTTCGACCTGTCCGAGATGTCGAGGCACGGGACAGGTTGTGAAAAACCCCTGTGCAAAATGTCAAGGTGAAGGGAGAATCAAGCGATTACGGACGATTGAGATTCAGATACCTCAGGGTATAGCGCACGGTCAATATATCGTCCTACGAGGCGAAGGGCACTATGGATCGGGTGGTAAGGGCAATATCATTGTTGAATTTGAGGAAAAACCTCATGAATATTTTGAGCGCAGGGGATACGATCTCTACATTAGAATGTTCATTCCTTACTCAATTCTGATCAGCGGCGGCGTGTTACAAATTCCAGGCCTTAATGGTAAACAAGAGAAGGTCAAAATAGCCAAAGGGAGCAGTGCACCAGAGATCGTACGGGCGAGGGGAAAGGGTATGCCAAGGCCTGATGGCGGTCGTGGTGACTTATATGTGGAGCTCGACTTACAACCTCTCAAGACGAGAGATCGAAACCTCGGTAAGATAATTGAGGGGCTTAAAGACTATGAAGGAGAACCGACTCCGCGAAGAAGAGGGCCCCAAAGATAAATTCTACATGTTATATTACAAAGAATGATTTAATTTCCAACATTACTTTATTAAAATCTCTATCCCAGAGGATACTCTTTTTCACGATGTGCCCGTGATCATTTAATGAAAAAAGCTCATATGCACAATCTTTTCTACATCTCTCCAGAGAAAATTGTTGACGATATAATTATTATTGGTGGCAAGGAATTGCATCACCTCAAAAATGTCCTCAGAAAAAGGGTTGGGGATACGATTTTCCTCACCAGTGGTGATGGGTACAGATATAAAGGAGCGATCACACAAACATCAAGATCTCAGATACGTGTTAAGATCTTGGACAAAACCCATATTCAGAGAACCGATGTTGTAGATCTTGCACTTGCCTTTGTTCCCTTAAAAGGTGTAAGGAATGATTTTATTATTGAGAAGGGAACAGAGCTGGGAGTGACGAGATTTTTGCCATTCAAATCGGTGTTTTCCGCAGTCCCAACATTGAGCAGCGCAAAACTTAATCGTTTGGCAAATATAGCAATGAGCGCAATGCTGCAATCGCAGCGCTACTATATACCTCAAATTATTTATCAAGACAATCTCAACACACTTTTGAAATATTTCAATGATTTCGACTGTATATTTCTGGCCGACAGAAATGGTAAACAAGGTTTACCCGCAGAGATTGGTTCAATTCTGTATATTGTTGGCCCAGAGGGTGGATTCGATGATTCAGAAATAGAGCGGTTTAGTAAGAATGGTGCGCAATTATTGTCTCTTGGTCAAACACGACTGCGCAGCGAAACTGCAGCTGTTGCGGGGATCGTCAAGATACTTGCTGCTCTTGGTACAATCTAACTGAAGTCGTATTGTGTTATTTGTATTTCTTACTGTCGACAAAGTCTAAATACTAAACAATATCATAATTCTAATATTTAAGCTCAAAAATCTGTATGGGAAATTTTGATTTTAGATTTGGAATTTGGGCGGGAATGCTAGCATTCCCGCCCAATAGCGGGGGCTGGATTCGAACCAGCGACCTTTGGGTTATGAGCCCAATGAGCTACCGCTGCTCCACCCCGCGATCGTATTGTATTATAACCCAAAACTTAGATTTGTCAACCGTTAAAATCTTCATGCTACTGTTCATTCATCCAACCTTTGATCCCTGCGGAAATCTAAACGTAGTTCTACGTCATGTCCTCTTATCGCTCCTGTAGCAAAGAAGTCCATATGAATGACCGCTGATTTATAGATAAGAGCTGAACCTTTACCGAAATCTGAGTCGACCTTTACCAATTCGCCAAGTCCTGGCGTACTGGTTGATGTGTACTGGGCATTCTCGAGTGCCTCTATGAAGCCCTCTACATACCCTTTATCTATCGTCACCTTTTCTCCGGCGAGAGCATCCATGGCATATGATTTGATCAGTTTCTTCCAAAATTTCTTCAGCAGTCCATTATTGGCAAACATATCAAAACAGATTATTCTATTTCCTGTAGTAACGACAACACCGATTGTTGCCTTTGATAATCCTGGTAGCCTTTCCAATCTCTTGACATACTCTGCGATCTCCTTCTCTACCTTCTTATCTTCATAATTTGAACGTACAGTGCCGGTCGCAGACATAATACCCATCCTTTCTTGGCTCGCAGCGATCTCATCCCAGACCTCTGCTTGGTTCTCAGAAATCTTTGCCCTTTGCCGCAATGCATTGGGGACCAAAAGTTTCTCGGATCTGAATTCTGATGATACGCGTGTCCATCTGCCATGTTCAACACAATAGACAGATACCTTTATCCAGCCGCTCTTTGGTGGTATGAGTACATCCTCTTTGAGCATTCTATCCTGCTTTGCACCACTGATCATTTCTCCTGTTATCACAAAGACCATCTGAGTGCTCGTGTTCCTCAACTCGACGAAATTCACCTGACCCGAACCAGCCTCTTTTATCTCGAGCCAACCTCTGTCCATCGCCTCATCCATTGTGATATAGTTCTGTGTACTCAGTACTTTTTTCATGATAATAGGAAAGATTCTGAGATTCGCATACTCGATGGCATCACCGACTCTGACCTTTTGGAGATAATCGGTAATTATTACGTTTCCTCCTTTTGCATAGACACACACTACCGTGAATAACAGGGTAACCACTAACTTCATCACAACCTCCTTCTACATTATAATACCCCATATCGAGCAAAATATTCCCAGATGAACCTTGACTCGCCATACTTTTCCATTATAATGAATTACTTTTTGGTATTTTCAGACCGTTTTGCATGAGGATGCGTTGAGGTCTTTTAGTTTCAGAAAGGAGGTAGCGTGAAAAATATCAATAATTGGTATAGACTGGCAGTGGTCGTCTGTCTGATCGCTGGTGTAGGGTCAGCGTTGGGTCAGAAATATGTGTACACACAGCCGTGCAGAGGCGTTATTGGTGATGAGACATTACCATCAACTCCGCCCATTCCTTATCTTGGTGGAAGAAGTCCTGGTGAACAGATCGGAACGACAACCTATGATTTCCAGGCAAATGGAAGTTGGGGTCAGAGACTTGCATTGGATGATTCAAATCAAATTCATGTTGATTGGATGTACTGTAGCGGTGCATATCCTGGTAATCCGCGTTACATTAATTGGAATTTCCGCTTTACTGGTGGCGTCTGGTATGGAGAGGCGGCGGCCTCGCCTTCAATCTCAGGATACACACAGCTCGATATAACCAGAGATGCCGATGTTGGTATGCAGAGGAGTGCTATTACCTATCATCATGATGCTGGCTCTGGCTATTTTAGCTGGGTGGATATTGATGGCGGTAATGGCTGGGGTGCATGGCCAAATGATCCAAAATCTCCTGAGGACCCTGACAATATTTGGCCCTCTATTGCAGTATGTAGTAACAACAACATTGTCATGGCAACACAGAGACAACCTCTTCCTGGTGACCACATTCTTCATCTCTATCTTACGACCGATATGGGTAATACGTGGTCATTGATCGCGGAGATTGATTCATGTGGAACTATATGTGAATTTGTGCGTGCATCACACAACCCAGGTTCTGATAAAGTAGTCTTTGTCTGGACCCAGGCAATAGAGTCCATCGGGACCAGTTGGCAGCTTAATAATGATGTGTATTATATGCTCTCTACTGATAATGGAGCAACCTGGGGTGCACCTATCAATGTCACTCACTACACGCCCCACTCAGCCGTTACAGATACAGCTACTATGGCATATAATAATGTAAACGCGATCTTTGATAACAATGACAATCTCCATATTGCATGGGGAACCCATACACCCTATGTACAGAATGATACATTGTATACACTTTTGCGACATGCGAAGATATTCCACTGGGATGAGTTCTCAAATACCATTACACAGATAAACAGTCCAAGTATACACTATAGCGAACCCAATGGCTGGTGGCTTGACCTCTATGATCGATCAGGTTTCTGGTCCACGGCATGCCAAGAGCCACAGCTCATTGTTGACCCTAACGGAGACCTCTACTGTCTCTGGCAGGGACAGGATGACACGACTGATTATTCAGCGGCTGAATTCTTTAATGGTGAATTATATGGTTCTCGTTCAACAGACAATGGTGCTACCTGGTCAAACTATGCGAATCTGACCAACACCCGTACACCAGGAGCTGCTGCTGGTGCGTGCGATGACGATGATTATGCGACAGCCTATCCTGTTGTCGTTAATGACTCAATCTATATTACCTATATTGAAGACAAAGATGCTGGCATGATGGTACAGGGCGAGGGTGTCTGGACAGAAAATCCAGTCCGCTGCTGGATAGTACACAAAAGTAGCTTTGTGGGTATTGAGGAAAACAAGCCTGAAGCACCAGAAATTACCACACTGAGTCTGCAGCCAAATCCAGCGGTTCATGTAGCAACACTCTATTATACGCTCGCAGAGCCTGGTAAGGTATCACTCAAATTATATGATCGTACAGGGAGGTTGGTAAAGCATTTTGTAGATGGGTATAAAAACAGTGGCGTATACAGTGTCAATATCACGACGCATAAACTCACGAATGGGACATACTTTGTCGTCCTCGATACACCAACACAGCATGTTTCTCAGCCATTAGTGATAATACATTAAGAGGCAAAAACGATGAGGGCGGGTAGTACCCGCCCTTTTTTATGCTCAGTTGTGTCATCGAGAGAAGAACTCAATGTTGACACTGAGAGGTTTATGGATATAATAGCCAATGGAACTTTCAGTAAACATTGACCATATTGCAACATTGCGAGAGGCTCGCAAAGAACATATCCCAGACCCTGTATATGCTGCGGTTGAGGCAGAACTGGGCGGTGCCGATGGCATCACTGTACATCTACGCGGCGACCGGCGCCATATAAAAGAACGCGACTTGGAACTGGTGAGGCAGATCATCAAGACCGAATTGACCCTTGAGATGGCAGCGACACAGGAGATGGCATCTATTGCAGCAAAGATAAAGCCCGACTTTGTAACCCTTGTCCCTGAATCACCTGGTGAGGTTACTACTCAGGGTGGTTTGAATCTCTTGAATATTAAACAAGATCTAAAACTCTTTATTTCAAATCTAAAAGAGAACGGTATTAAAGTAGGTATCTTTATTGATCCAGACATTGAGCAGGTAAAAGAGGTTACAAGAATTGGTGCGCACTACATTGAAATTAATACGAATGAGTACTCTCAGCGGAATATACACAAAATAAGGGATGAAATCATCAGAATTTCGCGGGTCGCGAAGGCAGCAAAACGTGAAGGACTCATCGTTCATGCTGGGCATGGTCTCGATTACCGAAATATGCCATCGCTCTTGACAGTATCTGAGATTACCGGATACTCGATTGGTTTTGCTATAATTGCGCGTGCCGTATTTGTGGGTCTGAGGCAGGCAACAAAGGAGATGGTAGAGTTGATAAAGGGAGCGAGATGAGAAATATAGGTTTACGAGTAGGCCTTGTCATCTTTGCAGTACTTCTCGGTGTTTATGCAATCTACCCGACAATTAGATTGTATACAGGAAAAAATCTTTCATCGAAGGAAGAGCTTGCACTATCTAAACGGTCAATACATCTTGGTTTAGACCTTAAAGGTGGTATGCACCTTGTGCTTGAGGTGGATACTACAGACCTTAATGAACGACCACAGGATCTCAGGGACCGTGCATTCGAGATTATTCAAAACCGTATCGATGAGTTTGGTGTGTACGAACCGATTATTGAGAAGCAATCAGGGGGAAGGATACTTGTGCAACTCCCTGGTGTCGATAGAGAACGTGCCATCAATCTGATCGAGAGAGTTGCACATCTGGAATTTAAACTTGTCGCAAGTGAACGATTATCAGATGTATTGGAGAAGATTGATAAGTATCTCCAGGGAGAAGATACCCTTGCATTTCAAGAGCCCTTTACCAGTTATCTCATAGGGATCGAGAGAATCGATATGGGGATTGATGTGCGCGATGAGGATTCAGTCTCGGCATTACTCGCACAGGCGCAGGAGGTGATACCCGAGGATCTACAGATGCTCTTCGGTCCGAAAGAGACATACCAAGGCCGCGAGATAAAAAGGATGTACCTTTTAAAAAAGGAAGCAGAGTTGACCGGCGAGGTGATTCAAGATGCACGTCATCAACCCAGTTCTGGGCAGGACCTTCAGCATCTCGGTTCATGGGAGATTTCACTCGAGTTTAAGAGGGAGGCAGCCCGTAAATTTGCCTCCATTACCGGAAGGAACGTCAACAAGAGGCTCGCCATTGTGCTCGATGATGTGGTACAGTCTGCACCACAAATACAGGAGAGGATCCCCCAGGGTAGGGCTCGGATAACCGGTCAATTCACAGCGGAAGATGCGAGAGATTTGGCCATTGTACTCAGGGCTGGGGCACTGCCTGCACCGCTTAAGATCGTTGAGGAAAGGACGGTTGGTCCGAGTCTCGGTCGTGACTCCATAGAGAGTGGACTGAGGGCAGTATTAATCGCTGGTGGCTTGGTCGTTATCTTTATGCTCATATACTACTCATTGTCTGGTTTTGTTGCCGACATTGCTCTCTTTTTGAATCTCTTCTTTTTGCTTGCAATCTTGAGTGCCTTTAGGGGCAGTCTCACGATGCCGGGAATTGCCGGCATCGCCCTTACCATAGGGATGGCGGTAGATGCAAATGTGTTAATATTTGAGAGAATACGGGAGGAGTTGAAGATTGGTAAGACAACGAGGACAGCGATCGACCAGGGTTTTGCCCGCGCATGGGTTACCATCTTTGACTCGAATATCACGACTATCATTATAGGTGTCATCCTCTTTCTCTTTGGGAGTGGGCCAATAAAAGGGTTTGCTTTGACCCTCACCGTTGGTTTGATTGCGAATCTCTTTAGTGCGGTTTTTGTCGGCAGGGTTATCTTTAACTACTTCACCTATAAATTTGATGTGCGTACACTAAAAATATAGAAATGATCGAGATCGTAAAAAATCCAGATATTGATTTCATCGGTAAGAGAAAATACGGTTTTACGTTCTCGGCGATTATTATTGTTGCTTCCCTGCTCCTCATTTTTATAAAGGGACCAAATTTTGGCATTGATTTTACCGGTGGCGCATTACTCCAGATAAAATTTTCTGATGCAATCACAACCGCCGATATAAGAAGTTCCCTTGCCGAGATAGGCAAGGAGCGTGCTCTCATTCAATCACTTGGTAATGAAAAGAGAGAGTATATAATAAGAGCACCGGAAGAGAAGCCGGTAGATTTTTCGAATGCAGTAAAGAGTCAATTAGCTACAGACTTTCCTGATAATCCTCAGGAAATTCTAAGAGAAGAGACGGTTGAACCGAAGATTGGAAAAGAACTCCTCACCAGGACATTGTGGGCGATAATTCTCGCATTGGGGCTAATCCTCATCTATGTGTCATTTCGATTTGACTATCGTTTTGGAAGTGCAGCAGTGATTGCACTGTTCCATGATGCACTATTCACCATAGGTGTGCTTATATTAACCCAGCGAGAGTTCTCAATTGTTGTCGTCGGTGCCCTGTTGACGGTGATTGGTTATTCTATAAACGATTCAATTGTCATCTCCGATCGGATCAGAGAAAAGTATAAAAAAATGCGCAAAGAACCCTATAATGTTGTCTTGAATGCTGGACTGAATGCCTCACTCTCCCGAACTATCTTGACAGTCGGAACGACACTCTTGGCCGTCCTTGCGCTCCTCATCTTTGGAGGCTCGGTGATCAAAGATTTTGCCTTTACCTTACTCGTTGGGTTCATAATCGGTACCTATTCATCTGTCTTTATCCTTGCCAGTATCGTTTCGGTCTGGGAAGAAAGATTTCCAAAGAAGAAAAGATAAGTTTTATAAAAAAATTAGTAGCGACAGGATTCTTTTTGGGCTACTCACCGATAGCCCCTGCCACATGTTCTTGTCTAATCAGTATTTTTATCTGGTACTTTCTCCTTCCCTATAAAATTCTGTATATTGCAGTTGCCGTGTTCCTCTTTTTGGTTGGTATAGTCTTATCAAACGACCTCACCAAGGTGTGGGGCAAGGACCCACACAAGATTGTGATTGATGAGTATGCGTCTTTACTTCTTCCTCTCTATTTTACTCCAAAAAAACTCGGACCTTTAATTATTACCTTCTTACTCTTCCGTATCTTTGATATCGTAAAACCTCCACCGCTGAGAAGATTGGAGAATGTGCCCCATGGCTGGGGTGTCATGCTTGATGACCTTGGTGCAGCCCTCTATACCACAGGTGCTATAGTAATCATCTATGCTTTAGGGATACTATAGTGATGAAATGTGCATCGGCTGTGAATAAGTCATCTCAGGGAATCCGTAGCATATTAGTAAAAAAGAGACTCACACTCAGCGTCTGTGAGTCATGTACTGGTGGTATGCTTGGGAGCATTATTACACATGTCCCAGGTAGTTCGAAATATTTTCTCGGCGGCATTATCGCATACTCGAATGATATCAAAAGAAGGATTGTTGGTGTACCGTCATATGTATTAAAAAAATACGGAGCAGTGAGCCCTGAAGTTGCAGGGAAAATGGCACAGGGAGTGCGAAGAGTCTTTAAATCAGATATTGGTATTGGTATAACTGGCATTGCTGGTCCTTCAGGAGGCTCACGGAAGAAACCGGTAGGCTTGGTGTATATTAGTCTGTCATACAAAAAGAGTATCCTGGTAAAGAAGCTCCTCTTAAAAGGAGGTCGCGACCAGATTAGGAAGAGAGTATGTAAAGAGGCACTTTCTTTATTGAAATGTTCACTACAGTCAGGCTGAAACAATCAGCAGCAAAGACAGCGAGATCCCTCTCTAAAATCCTGCCCTTAATACTCGGAATGATTTTGCTCATCAGTTTGATTGCAGCGTCAATTCCAAGAATTTTCTATGCAGCGGTTTTTCGAAATAATCCATTGCTTGATTCAATCATCGGCAGTGTCATAGGCAGTATTTCAACAGGGCCGCCGATAACGAGCTACATCTTAGGTGGAGAGTTCTTGAAGGCGGGTGTCAGTCTGGTTGCAGTTACCGCCTTTATGGTTGCCTGGGTTACGGTGGGTGTCATACAGCTTCCAGCAGAATCTATCATGCTGGGCATACGATTTGCCATAATTCGTAATGTGACGAGTTTCATATTCTCGATCCTTGTTGCGATAATCACGGTACTTTTATTCCACGTTTTATAGTATGCAGCTAAGAAATGAATTGAGCCAGGTGCGCACTTCCTGGTATTTTCTTATCGCAGTCATCATTATTTATGTGATCGTTGCATGGGTAAACTTCACAATCTTCTCATCGAGTCTCATATTTTTCTACAGGCTCATCGTCAAGATTGTGCCTATTTTTGTTCTTATATTCATCCTCATGACATTCACAAACCTCTTCATCACTCCACATTTCATTACACGGCATTTTAAGGAACCTGGAATCAAGAAGTGGATCTTCGTAATCATTGGTGGGATTTTATCGACAGGGCCCATATACATGTGGTATCCCCTTTTGGCAGATTTGAGAGAAAAGGGGGTAGACAATGGTTTCATCGCGGCTTTTCTCTATAGTCGTGCAATCAAAATTCCGCTGTTGCCGGTCATCATTTTTTACTTCAGTCTAAAGTATATCATAGCGCTTACCGTCGTCATGATCGGCTTCTCGGTAATTCAGGGAATAACCGTCAACAAAATACTGCCACCAAAGCACTAGTATTTCTATGTTTTGTCATTCCGATCATTAGCAGAATAAGGGAGTGAGAGAAGTGTTTCTTGATATCTCATAGATAATTGGTATACTCTGTTGTGGACCACGGGTTGGAACAAGAGTTGATTGCCTACTATGATGCTCGGGCAAGAGAGTATGATGAAGTATATTCAGGAAAGAATCCAGCGATCGCTGAGCCTGAGTTGTACATAAAAGAGGTAAAAGAAATTGCCCACATCGTTTCAGAATTCGGCAGCGGTCATGTGGTGGACATTGGGTGCGGCACAGGATTCTGGCTACCCTACTATGCAAATAATGCGTCTTCAATTACGTTAATTGATGAATCTGAGATTATGCTGAAGGTATGTGAGCAGAGGGTTCGTGTATTAGGCATAGCAGATAAATGTGAATTCCAAAACGAGAGTTTCTATACAAAAAAGTGGGAAAGAGATCGATTTGACAGCGCGCTCATTGGATTCTTTGTGAGCCATATTTCACAAGAAATGGAAGAACGATTCTTTACTACATTGAGAAACATTCTGAGACCGCATGCCCGCGCGCTCTTGATTGATTCTGCATGGAGTGAAAAGAGGAAACTTCAGAGAGCGAAAGAGGGTATACAGGAGCGGATTTTGAACAACGGTCGTACGTTTAAGATATATAAACGATACTTTACGCTTCAAGAGATTGAGGGTTTGTACAATAAATACAATTTTAATATGGTATCGTCGTATATGGGTACTGTGTTCCTTACAGCCAGTGGAGAGAAGAGTGAATGAGATGAGATTATTGTCTTGGAATGTGAATGGAATACGGGCAGTCCTCAGGAAAGGATTTTTAGAGTGGTTCTTGAGAGAACAGCCAGACATTCTCTGCATTCAGGAGACAAAGGCACAGGAAGAGCAGATACCAGATTCTATCAGAAAAGTTGAAGGCTACTGTACCCATTTCGCATCGGCAGAGAGGAGAGGATATAGCGGTGTCGGGTTCTTTTCCAAGCAAAAGCCGAGGTGTATACGAAATGGTCTTGGCATCAAGAAATTTGATAAAGAAGGAAGAGTCATCATTGCAGACTACGAAAAATTTTCGCTCCTCAATATTTATTTTCCTAATGGCAAGATATCGAAAGAACGGCTCAGATATAAAATGGCATTTTATGATGCATTCCTCGGTTATGTACTGAAGCTCACAAAGAAGGGACAGAGATTAATAGTCTGCGGTGATGTGAATACTGCCCATACCGAGATTGACCTGGCACGGCCAAAAGAGAACGAGAAGGTTTCGGGGTTTTTACCTGAAGAGAGGGCATGGGTAGATAAATTCTTGTCGCACGGGTTCATCGATACATTTCGCCTCCTCAACAAAAAAGGAGGCAATTATACCTGGTGGGACTTCAAGACCAGGGCACGCGAGAGGAATGTGGGCTGGAGAATAGATTACTTCTATGTCAGTTCTCATCTCAGGAGAAGATTAAGATCTGCATTTATTTTATCAGAGGTCATGGGCTCTGACCACTGTCCCATAGGCATTGAAATAAATGTTTAAAGGGAGATAAGATTATGAGAACATTTTTGGCGATTGAAGTTCCTCAGCATATTAGAAAGAAGGTTGATAGTCGTATACAAGAAGAAAAAAAGAAGGATTTGCCAATTAAGTGGGTGGCATTTGAAAACTTGCACATCACCTTGAAATTTCTGGGTGAGATTGATGAAAAAAAGAAAGATGAAATAACTCCAGTAATTGTAGAAATCAGCAAGCAATATGCGCCTTTTAAGGTACGTCTTGAGGGTTTGGGTTGTTTTCCTGGTCCGAGAAATCCGAGGGTCCTATGGGTAGGCGTTACTGATGGGGCAGAGACGCTCGGCAAAGTCACCAATGATTTAGAAGAGAGGCTTTCGCAGTTCGGATTCAAAAAAGAGAAACGATTCCATGCCCACCTTACCATCGGTAGGATAAAGAAACCATGTAAAATTGATGACATTCTTGAAAACAATATCACGACAGAGACCTTTCCAGTAAATGCGATTACACTCTTCAAATCGACCTTAAAATCCGATGGTCCTATATACGAGGAACTGAAAAAATTCACCTTAGGTTAATCTGATAATCGTGGGGTCAAATCTTCACACTTCACATAGGTTTTGTATATACTTTTCTGCTTTAACATATCTCTGCTTTATGATGCGATCGGCTGCCATCTTTGTCTGTAGACGTCGGCGTAACATACTCACTGCAGTATAGTCGATTCCACCCAATATCTTGCCAATCTCCCTTTGAGTTATATTGCTACACCGATATAACAAATCAGCAGCAATTCCACGTTCCACACCATTGCCCATACGAGCCGATAACCTTTTGGGATCTATCCCGAGAGATTTTGCAACACAATCCATCACGACTTCAGGCGCAACAACCTCCGTTATCATATCCCGATACATCGGCTGCTCACGCAACGAACCTGCCTCAACGTACTCTTTTCTCACACGTGCCACAAAATCATTATCCCCTAGTATCACTTGACACCGCACATCGTCACATGGATTCTCCACACCCGCTCTCAAGCCATCTCGCACAAACTGTTGGTACGCACGCCGACCACCCACCATGTCTAATACCATATCATAGGGCACAAAATCAACAGCTTGCTTCTCGTTGACATAGCCTGGCAGACTGCTCCATCGATAATTATGTACATACTCCCACCGCTTGTGATAGTCAGATTTACGGAATTTGCCCATACGCGCTGGATTGAGATGCACATACCTCGAAAGCTCGAGCAGATAACTATTTGCATCGACTAATAACGCCTTATACCGACCCTGATATAGATGGCCACAGGTGCTGTGATAATAGTTGAACCATCCGGTATAACAAATATTAAATCGTCGCATAAACTCACTCAGATTGGCACGCACTGTCTGGAGAATAAGATGAAAATGATTACTCATTAACACATAGGCATATAATACAACCCGATCCGTCTTTAATGATTCTTTTAAAATAGTAAGAAACCGATAACGATCTTCGTTATCCAAGAATATTTTTCTGCGTTCATTGCCGCGACAGGTCACATGGTAAAATGCCCCTGGGTATTGGATCCTCAATGGTCGAGCCATAAAGAATTATAGATCATCAATGTTAAATGTCAAGTGTGAAGATTTGACCCCATCAGGCCATCAGGTTGGCATGTATGTTTTTTTAATATGAAAGATACTACGGAAGATATTTTTATAAACATCTGGATTTTCTTTTTTGATTTTTTCTAAAAAATCTCGCACCACCTCACGTTTCGATTCTTTATAATAAGGACAGACGTTACTCCTATCAGGCAGACCATAAATCTGCGCGATGGTCTTAATCTTGTCTTTCTCAAAATAGTAGAGCGGGCGAATAAAGAAAAACCTCCCTTGAATCACTGACTGTTTGGGAATCACCGTAGATATTTCTCCATTATAAATCATGTTCAATAAAATGGTCTCTGCGACATCCTGCTTATGGTGCGCAAGGGCGATCTGAAAAATGTCGAGTTTGTCAGCAATTTCTAAAAGATTCTTCCTTCTCTCCCGTGCACATGGATAGCATTTATTTCGGGAGTTTTTTATCTTCTTGTAGATATCTGTCTTTCTTATGATATACGGTACATTATTCTTTGCGAAAAATTCTTTTAAATAATGAACATTGCACTGAGGGAACTGTGGATTTATGTGGCAGGCATGAATATCCCATTTTTGCCTATAACGCTCGTTATATTCAACGAGGAGTAAAAGAAGTACTTGACTGTCTACACCACCCGATACGCCAACGAGGACACTTGAATTTTTCTCCAAGAATCCGTGACGCTCGATAGCCTGCTTCATTAAAGCGAGGCTCGTGCTTACCAATCTATGGCCTTCAGATTTGTCGAGCGGCAATTATCTTAGTACTATAAGTTGTTTTATTGCAAAACCCTTGTTCGATTCAAGACGGTAAAAATAGATACCGTTAGGGACGAGATTACCTTTATTATCATCAGCACGCCAGACAACCCGATGCGTTCCCTTGGGATAGCGGTCTCTTGCAATCATCTTCACTGGTTCACCGATGAGATTGTACACGGTAATCGTGACGTCAAGAGTTTCATTAACGGTAAATGCGATTTCCGTGTAATTATCAACGGGATTTGGTTGATTGTTATACAACGTGATTATGTCGCCTGTCGCGCCCCGCGTAATACCAGAAAGGACTTTTACCGATTTTTCTAATTGATCAAAGATGGCTATATTATTGTTTGCAGGATTCAATAAAAGCCTCGATCCGAGTGGTATGTTATCAGTAGTAATTTTGCTCTTATAATCACCATCAGGTTCCAAGATAACGATAGAGTCAGAGAAGAGGATGTATAGATTACCATTCTTGTTTGTTGCGAAATCGAGTATCTTACTTGAGGCACTATACATAATTCTTTTTCTGTAACTCTCGGGATTGTTAAAGCTTCCACCAGTCCATGCATAGATTTGATTATTTTCAAGGGTAAAAAGTGGCGTCTGTCTGTCATCATAGCTTGCTGCAGGAATTGTGCTCAGTCTTTCAGCAGAGGTATTGATTGAGCCTGAGAGTCTTCGATCACTCACCAGGGTCAATTTATTCGGTTCTTGAACAATAACGAATGGTCTGTTGTCGGCGGTTGCTACCTCGATTGCAGTCGGATAGTTGAAGAAAATGCCCGTTGGTTGCGTTAACCCTGCTTCGTCTCGGCTCAGTGTGATGAGCTGATTTGTGTTGTCTATAATGTATATTTCTTCATCATGCACCGCAAGCAGCTTACCATTCAGCACTTCCTGGACGAAGACCGGACTCTTGGTCGCCGTTTCATATTTCAGTATTGATGAGGTGGAGAGAACCCAGAGCTCTCCAGAACTACTTATAGTCAGATCATTGACCTGAATACCCTTGGGTAATGATATCTCGTCGCTTTGCTGCCATTCGCCAAGGGCGATGCAAATAAGAAAGAAGAACACCATTGATTTTGCCATAGACCTCCTTGTTTCTCAACGTAATCTCCATACCTAATTATAAGTGCATATTTGCATTTGTCAAGGGATGAATTGATCACAATTTGCGTCATTTATATCACCGCAAACCATTAATTATGATATGTTTGACAAATCTGGACTTTTCACTATAATTAACCTCATGAAGGCTACGACAATTCTCGGTTTAAGACATAAAGGCACTGTGGCTATAGGATGTGATGGGCAGGTAACAACTGGTGAGATTGTGATGAAACATACCGCAAAGAAGATTCGGAAGATGTATAAGAATAAAATACTCACGGGTTTCGCTGGTTCGACTGCTGATGCACTCACCCTCTTTGAGCGATTCGAATCAAAACTTGAAGAGTTTCGGGGAAATCTACCGAGGAGTATCGTTGAACTTGCAAAGGATTGGCGTCAGGATAAGGTCTTGCGGCGGCTTGAGGCGCTGCTTGCCGTTTTAGATAAAGACCATGCCTATATAGTCTCTGGTTCTGGAGATATTATTGAGCCAGATGATGGAATTGTGGCGATTGGTTCTGGAGGTGCGCATGCCCTTGCAGCCTGCCGTGCCCTTATAAAATACTCAACCCTTTCTGCTCGGGAGATAGTAGAAGAATCGATTAGGATCGCTGCCGGTATTTGTATCTATACAAACAACGAAATTTTCGTTGAGGAATTATAAAATCTATTGATAGTAGTGATTTTTCCTCATCTCAAGAATGTCGTCTGCGGCGAGATAAAACGATCTTTAATTTTCTCAACGCATTTTCCTTTATTTGTCTGACGCGCTCGCGGGTTATATTCATTATCCGACTGATCTCCTCGAGACTGTGTACCTCATGGTCACCTAACCCAAAATTCCGCTTAAGGATCTCCTGTTCTCGTGGCTCAAGTTTACTCAATGCCTTAAGGAGATTTTCCTTTTGGACCTTCTTCTTAAAGATTTCATCAGGCGGCGGTGAGATTAGATTATCAGCACCTTCAATGTCAAAACGGACCGATTCAATATATGGACTCTCTGAATCCTCGAATGTCTCATCGAGGGAATATGGTGGAATTAATTCTCTGAGTGCAAGCGCGACAGCATTTTCTTCTACCTTGAGCATCTCAGCCAATTCCTTTACGGTTGGCTCCTTACCTTTCTGTTGTATATACTTATTTGTTTTAACCTGAAGCCTTTTTGCGAGAAAGCTCTTTGGAACGATGCCGCGTCCCGCCGTGATGGCGTCGTAAATCGCCCGTTTTATCCACCATACAGAGTATGTGTTGAACCGGTAACCCTTCCTTTCATCAAACTTTGTTGTTGAATGAATAAGACCTTCATTGCCGGCGTTTACCAATTCAGATAGCGTCATTCCTTGACTTCTAAACTTTTTAGCAATGTATACTACTATTCTTAGATTTGAACAAATTAATTTTTCCTTAGCCGCTTCGTCGTTATTGAGCCTTATCCTCCTTGCGAGTTCGAACTCTTCCTCTTTTGTAAGGATTGGAAACTGGCTAATCTCTTCGAGATACTGTTTTAGGCCTCTATCACTGACTACCCTAAACATCAGGCTTTCCTATTTCCTCCGTAGCTCAGAAAGGAGCGGATTTATAGTATAACGGCAACGTATAATTTTCTCTCACCTCTCTGAAGATGGAAGATAACCGACTTTCCTTCTCTTGATTTCGCAAGTGCTGCGCGGTATTCATTGACATCGCCGATCTCTTTCTTCCCGATAGCCAAGATGACATCACCTACCCTGATACCTGCATCTGAGGCAGGAGAACCATCCTCTACGTCTATCACCACAACACCTCTTTTTGCATCAAGGTTGAACTTCTGTGCCTGTACATCAGTTACATCTATTACTTTCAATCCTAGTTCAGACTTTTCCTCTTCTTCATCGACTGCAGTCACTTCTTCTGGAAATTCTCCCATCTTTATGTTCAAAATCTTTTCTTTTCCATCTCGGAAGATTTTTACCTTAACCGATCTCCCTACTGGAGTCGATGCCACCTGAAGCCTAAACGACTGCATATCTTTTACCTGCTTGCCGTCGAACTCTAACACCACATCACCGCCCTTGATACCGGCCTTGCTCGCCGGGGCATCCTCGATGACTTCGCTTATCAGTATTCCATCAAGCGATGGGAGGCCGAGTGCATCTTTTAGATCCTCAGTAATTTCCTGCAGGTATACGCCGAGATACCCTCTCGTAACCTTTCCTGTGCTCTTGAGTTCGTCAATAATATTCTTGGCAAGATTTGCAGGTATAGCGAATCCGATTCCAACATTTCCACCACTAGGTGAGGTGATTGCAGTATTTATTCCCACCACTTCACCCTTGATATTTACTAGTGGCCCACCTGAATTGCCTGGATTTATTGCTGCATCAGTCTGGAGAAAACTCTGAAAATCTGGACCTTCAGGTAATGGTATGTTGGCTCGACCTTTTGCCGATATGACGCCGACCGTCACTGTTCCTTCAAGATGGAAGGGATTCCCAACGGCGATTGCCCAATCGCCGACCTTCACCTTGTCTGAATCACCAAACTTCAAGTAAGGAAAGTTCTCATCGGTCTCAATTTTCAACAAGGCAATATCTGTTCTCTGGTCAGTCCCGACGATTTTTATTTCGTCGCCCTTGAATTCTGTCTTGTTTGTCATTTTGATGACAATGGCAGAGGCATCCTTGATAACATGGTAGTTGGTGATAAGATAGCCATCATCAGATATCAAGAACCCAGAGCCTAAAGTCTGTGTCTTGCCTTCGTACTTTGGGAAACCCTTGAAGAAATCTCTAAAGAAATCATCAAAAGGGCCTTCAAAACGCCATTCAAAACCAGGTACGCTTCTCGTAACCTTTTTCTCTGCTGAGATATTAACCACCGATGGCGAGACCATCTCTGCTATGCGTGTAAAGGGACTCTCACCGACATCAGTAATGAGTGGGACTACGATGCTTTGCTCTTGGCTTGCCTCACTTCTGTTTGCGAGTGTTGGTAGGCTCGTTGTGATGATTACGCCAAAAAGAAAGGCGAATACTGCGGCTGCGCCTGCGATGATGCCTGCAGTTCTCAGACTTATCTTACTTCCCATGGTAACCTCCTTTATTGACCCTTCCCGGTATCACATGATGCTCTTGAAGCTGTCGATCACTACTGGTTGAGAAATGGCAATCCAATATATGGCGTTTCTACCTGGTTTTTTATCTACTCCACAACGACTTTGGGCAGATTCTCTTCTGCTCATTTTATTCTGCGATAGCTACTTCTTTTTTCTCTCTTTTCCAATCTTCTTGTACTCATTCTCCTTCTTTTTGAGCTTTGTATGTGTGCGTTTAATATTTTTCACCATTGATAACGTCTTCCGATTTCTTTCCCAGGTCTTATCCTTCTTCACGAAGACCGCCTCAAAGACCATGGCGCCGAATTCAGCAAGAGATTCCTTCAGTTTTCGCTGCTCTTCGAAAATTTCAAGCTTCAAACGGCCCTTGAGAGTCAAGTCCCCTGCTTCCTTGCCGAGAACCTTAGAAACCTCTTCTAACCATTGCGTTAGATCGTCCCATATATTTTTTGCCACTTCTCCTCCTTTCACCCTTTTAGACTAACCAATTATTACGATGGTTTAGTATTATATAAGAGAACATTTGGGACCCGGTTACGTTTCCCTTATTTCATTTTCTTTTTTCTTGAGAATGTCGTCCACCTTCTCGATGTATTCATCAGTAATTTTTTGCACCTCTTCCTGTGAGTTAAATGATTCATCTTCGGATATCTTTTTATCCTTTTCTTCTTTCTTTATATCGCTGTTTGCTTCCCTGCGCACATTTCTGATTGCGACTTTAGTGTCTTCACCCAATCTTTGGACCAACCTGACAAGTTCCTCTCGTCGTTCTGTCGTAAGTGGAGGAATTGAGAGACGAATTACATTGCCATCATTATTGGGTGTTAAGCCTATTGGTGATTTATAGAGTGCCTTTTCAATCGCGGGTAATGCCGTCTTATCCCAGGGTTGAACAATCATAAGGCGTGGCTCTGGGATGCTGATCGTAGCGACCTGATTGAGGGGCAGGACACTTCCGTAATATTCTACTTTGACACTCTCTAAAAGAGCAGGTGATGCTCGGCCAGTTCTCAATTTTGACAATTCCTGAGCTAATAGAGATACTGACTTCTCCATTTTTGTCTTGGTATTTTCTGCGATTTTTTTTAGCATTATTCACCCTCCTTTTGTAATAAGAGTGCCAATATCACTTCCCTCGACTATTTTCTTGAGAGGATATTTCATAAGGTCATACACACAGATTGGGATATTCGATTCTCTACATATATTGAATGCTGCCATATCCATGATCGCGAGATTTTGCGCGATCGCTTCATCAAATGTAAGTTTTCTATACAGTTTTGCCTGACGGCTCTTTTTTGGATCTGATGAATAAACACCTTCAACATTGGTTGCTTTTATCAGGATATCTGCTCCAAATTCTCCTGCTCGGAGGGCTGCAGCAGTATCAGTTGTAAAGAGTGGATTCCCGGTGCCGCCAAGAAATATGAGGAGGCCACCTGAATCATAAAACTTCATGTCTTCAAATTTATTGGAACGCCTCACGATTCCGCTTATGTCAATACCGCTGCTCAATTTGGCGGAAATGCTCTTTTTTTGTAATTGCGAGTGGATGATGATGCCGTTAATCACCGTCGCAATCATACCGCACATGTCAGCATCGACCTTGTTTAGCCAACGTGCCTTGCGTCCTCTCATGATATTACCACCGCCTACGACAACACCTATCCTTGTGCCCAGACGATTGGCTGTAATAATCTGTTCGACAACATAATCAACGGATTCTCTGTCAAAGAGCTCACTTTTCGTCCCTAACATCTCACCTGAGATTTTTAGGATGAGCCTATGGTATTTTAATCTCTTCAGGTTTTTTGAATGAGGAGAAGGTGGTTCGCTCAGGCGGAATTTTTGTGAACTTTTTGGTTTCTTCATTCACCAAGGCGGAATCGGACAAAGCGCCTGACTACTATATTCTCACCAAATTTAGCAATCTGTTCTTTTATGTATTCACCTACTGTTTTTTCAGGGATTTTCACAAACGGTTGCTCCAAAAGGCAAACGTCGGCATAGAACTTTTCTAGTTTTCCATTTATTATTTTTTCAATAATCTCTGGTGGCTTTTTGACGTCTTTCACCATACTACGATATATCTCTTTTTCTCGTTCAATGACATCAGAAGCCAAATCTTCCCGGCTTACCGCGATCGGCTCGCTGGCTGCTATCTGAAGCGCAATGTCACGGACGAATCTTTTAAATTCCTGTGTCCTTGCAACAAAATCTGTTTCGCAATTAACCTCTATCAGTACACCCAACCGATCACCAGGATGAATATAAGCATCGATAATGCCTTCTTTGGTTATTCTGCCAACTTTTTTTGCAGCTAATGCCAATCCCTTTTTTCTTAATGTATCAACAGCCTTGTCCAAATCGCCCTCTGCCTCAAGGAGGGCATTTTGACAATCGACAACACCAGCCCCGGTTCGCGCTCTTAATTCCCTAATCTTTTCCAGCTCCATGTGTTTCCTTTTCTTCTGTTTCAAATCCTTTCCTGCCTTCTATAACAGCATCGGTGATTATTTTTGTGATAAGCGCGATTGATCGGATTGAGTCATCGTTTGCCGGAATTGGAAAGGCGACCGCTTTAGGATCTACATTTGTATCAACGATAGCAACAACTGGGATGTCCTTTCTTTGTGCCTCTCTGAAGGCAGTCACATCCTTTTTGATGTCGGCGATGAAGACAAGGCCTGGCAAACGATCCATCTCTTTTACACCCTTAAAATATTTTAATAATTTATGATATTCTCGGTCTACCCTTGAAAGTTCCTTCTTAGAGAGCAGAGCCCATCGACCATCCTCTTTCATCTGCTCAAATTCTCTCAATTTATGGACGCTTTGATTTAAGACGTCAAAATTTGTCAAAAGTCCACCAAGCCAGCGCTCTGTAATATAGAATACATTACCCCGTAAAGCCTCTTCTCTAATAATATCCTTTGCTTGTTTTTTTGTACCGATATAAAGAATACCTTTGCCTTGTTCGGCAACATGAACGATTGACTCATATGCGCGCTTCAGTAACTCCTGAGTTTGACGGAGGTCTATTATATGGACGCCGTTTCTTTTGCCAAAAATAAACTTACTCATTTTAGGGTTCCAGCGTTTCGTTCTATGTCCAAAATGTACACCAGCAGCTATCAAATCCTCAATGCTCACCAATTCCAATGTGCCTCCTTATCGTTTAGAGAACTGAAATCTCTTTCTTCTTTTCGCTAAACCATACTTCATTCGTTCTTTCTCTCGCGGATCACGTTTGAGAAGACCTGCACTCTTCAGGGTTGATTTCAATTCGCTATTATATTTCACTAATGCCTTGGCAATGCCATGGCACACTGCGCCTGCCTGCCCTGATATACCGCCGCCGAGTACCTTCACCTTTACATCGATACTACCCATCACTCCTGCAGTCTTTAGGGGAAGATGGATAATATCAACAAGGTCTTGCCTTCCAAAGTACTTAAGGGGTTCACGGCTATTGATTTTTATAATACCAGTACCTGACTTTAACATGACTTTTGCCCTTGCCCTCTTGCGAGAACCCGTGATCATCTCAACCATTTGTTGTATTCCTCCTTCTTTTATAAATCAATCCTCACGGGCGATTGCGCTGTATGCGGATGGTCTGATGATGTGTAAATTTTCAATCGCCTCAGTCGTTTCGACCTCAGTTTATTCTTTGGCAACATACCATTCACCGCGTGATAAATGACCCTCTGCGGATGCCTTTTCAACATCAATTCGAGATTGATCTGTTTGAGACCGCCGGGATAGAAAGAGTGCGAATAGTAGATCTTGTCCTTTAATTTCTTTCCCGTGACGCGGAATTTATCAGCATTGACAACGACAACGAAATCACCACAATCAATGTGTGGTGTATATTGAGGTTTATGCTTACCGATCAAGATTCGGGCAATCTTGGATGCGAGCCTGCCCAGGACTCTGTCGGCAGCGTCTACTACATACCAATTTCGTACGATATCAGTTTTTTTTAAAACCTTGGTTTTCATAGAATCTTTATTATACATAGAATTTAGGAAATGTCAAGCCTAAGCACTGCAGGGGCTAGTGCACCTCGTCCCAATTGTCGCCGACCCCGATTGACACCACAATGGGCACAACGAGGTCCATTACTGTCTCCATGCTCTCTTTAATAATCATCTGCGCCTCTTTGATACGTTCTTTTTCAATCTCAAATACTAACTCATCATGAATCGATAGGAGCAGGCCACTCTTGAGGTCTTCGTGCATTAGTCTGCGCTCTACCTCGATCATCGCCAGCTTAATGAGGTCTGCAGCAGTCCCCTGAATTGGTGTGTTGATCGCCGCCCTTTTAGAGAACTCCCTGACCGCATAATTGCTTGAGTGAATATCGGGTAATGGTCTTCTCCGCCCAAAGAGCGTCTCAGTATATCCCCTTGCCTCAGCAAGCTCAATCGCATGATTGCGCCATTCCTCTACCTCTGGGTAGAGATTATAGTATGACTGTATAAACTGCACTGCCTGTTCTTGTGGGATATCAAGCCCCTGGGCAAGTCCATAGTCGCTCATCCCATAAATGAGACCATAATTCACCACTTTTGCCATCCTCCTCTGCTTCTCATCTACCTTGTTTTCTGAGATATCAAAGATTAAGGATGCGGTATGGCGATGTATATCCTTATTCTGGCTGAATGCGTCGATGAGATTATTGTCCTTTGTGATGTGCGCCAAGAGCCTCAGCTCGACCTGTGAATAATCTGCTGAAATAAGGGAAAAACCCTTATCTGCAATGAATCCTTTCCTTATTTTTCTCCCGAGCTCAGTTTTTATTGGTATGTTTTGAATGTTCGGATGCGAGGAAGACAAGCGGCCGGTTGCGGTTCCTGTTTGATTGAATGAAGTATGAATGCGTCCTTTGTGTGCAGCAGCGACGAGCGGGTCTATATAGGTGGATTTTGTCTTAACGAGTTCACGGTAGGAGAGAATCTCGTCGGGGAGCGGATGCACCGTACTCAACTGTTGCAGGACGTCAACATTGGTTGAGTAATGGGTCTTGCCTCTTTTTAAGGGTCTTAGCTGCAAATCCTCGAAAAGAATGCGTGAGAGTTGTTTCGGTGAGTTAATGTTGAATCTCTTTCCAGCAATTTCATAGATTCTTTTTTCTATTTTCGCTACATCATCTTCAATTTTCTTGCCCAGGTTGTTTAGATAGGGGATATCGATCTTTATACCTCTCTGTTCCATCCGGGCAAGCACATAGACGAGTGGTTCTTCAATCTCCTGATAGAGCTTCTTCTCTTGATGTTCTTCGAGCTCTGCATCGAGCAATGGATAGAGTTGAAATGAATAATGCGCGTTCGAGGCTGGAGTGATAACCGGGTATGTATTGAGGTGCTGCAGTGTTATTTCCTCGAGCGAATATGCCTTCTTATTCGGATCGCAGAGCCATGCGGCAATACTCAGGTCAAAGAGCGGTGGTTGAATGTCTACCTTCTTCACAATATTTTTCAAATCATAGCCTACTTTTGTGATATCTCTTTTACTCAAGAGTTCTCTCGCATGCTCAGCCAAGACCTGATAAATTGTGTTCGGAGCAGTACAGAGATACAGTTCGCCAACTTGTTCGGCGATACCAACGGCCTTCTTCATTTTAATTCCAGCGAGCGTCTCGATCCTCTTTATCTCTATCCGTGGAGATATTCCTTTTGAAATCTCTTTTATATACGAGTAAAATTCGAGATCGAGTAAAAGGGGCATCAATTTATCCACGTCACAGGGTTTTACAGCAATGTCTCGTGGTGTAATCTTTACAGGAACATTACACTCGAGGGTCACGAGTTTTCTTGAGAGGATGACCGCATTCCTCTGTGATACGAGTCTTTTGTCATTCTTGAGGGCATCTTCTAAATTGGGATATTTTTTTAGAATCTCCAGTGCCCTTTTGGGGCCAATGCCTGGCACTCCAGGTACATTGTCAATGTTGTCGCCGGTGAGGGCAAGAAATTCGGCAATCCTCTCTGGTGGAGCACCTATCTTTTCTACTACCTTTCTTCGATCATACACAACATCTTGGTAGGCATCATAGACAAAAATTGTATCATTGACCATTTGTAGAAGGTCTTTATCAAAAGAGACAATATAGACCTCTCCTTTATCCTTTAACTGTTGAGCACATGTTGCCAAGATATCATCAGCCTCATAACCTTCAAATTCAATGTAGGGAACGCCCAAATGCTGACTCAGTTCCTTTACCTTCTCTACCTGGAAAGGCAAATCAGGTGGTGCGGGCGGTCTCGTTGCCTTGTACTCCTTATAGACCTCATCACGAAATGTTTCACCTGGTGTATCAAAGGCAAGACACATATAATCTGAGCCGATCCGTTTCTTGATCTTTTCAAGGGTGTTCAAGAATCCAAATACGCCTGAGGTATTCTCGCCCTTTGAGTTTTTTAAAGGATTCTTAATGAATGCAAAATATGAACGAAATATGATCGAGTAGGCATCGATAAGGACGAATTTCTTTGGCATATAAAATTATATATACATTCAATTGGTTAGCAAGTGCCTGGTCAACCCCTGTATCATTTGTTTTTTTTGAACCTGCTATCTATATAATCCTTTTCTTTTAATAAAGGTGCAGACTGCTGGTGGTACTAAATAGTGTATGTTAAGATTCTTTTTGATTCTTTTTCTTATCTGTGTTGATGAAATGTCAATCAGTGGCGAATGGCTCATTAAGATTTTCTTGGACCTATAGCGTATTTTTGTAATATCATAATGTAGTCTGGGGACAACGATCACCTTACACAGTTTCAATAATTCCCCTGGTGCCTTCCACGTCCTGATCTCCAACCACTGGTCGCTTCCAATAATGAGATAGAGCATGCCTTTGAGCTTCTTCTTCAATTCTCTTAACACCTCGATGGTATAGGTGTTTCCCATCATTATGTGTTCAATATTACTGATAGTGAATTTTCTATTCGTTCGTATTGCGAGTTCTGTCATTCTGTATCTCACCATATATGGTGAGTATTGTGATTTATGTGGCGGCTTACCAGCCGGGATGAAGATTACTCCATCGAGACGAAACTCCTCGAGCACTGATTGGGCGATGATCAAATGTCCTATATGGGGTGGATCAAAGAGCCCGCCAAAGACGCCAGTTTTCTTTATCTTCCTCATTCACTCGCTACTCTTCAGATTCTTCCTCGATTTCTTCATGTATCTCTTTCTTTTCTAATTCTTCTATCCTTTTCTCTACTCTCTCCCTCCATGCGTCTTCTTCGAGTAATTGATTATACAACTCTAATGCCTTTTCGCGCGCTCCCTTTCTTTCATGCAACAGAGCGGCATTGTATTTTGCTTCACTCCCCACATCAGTTTCTGGGTATGTCTCAAATACATAGGTAAAATACAAAAGTGCCGCGTCATATTCACCAAGCTTGATATAGAGCTTACCGTTCTCTACCTCTTTTTTGGCAAGGCGATTGCGTGCTGTGAGTATCAAATCTCTCACCTCATCAGTATATTTTGAATTTGGGTATTTTGTAAGGAATTGGTTGAACAGACCTATTGCATTTTCTAATTCAGTTGGATCTTTAGTATAACCGGGTGCCTCTAAAAGATATGATTTCGCTCGATAGAATTGCGCCTCTTCCAAAAAGGTTGAAGTTGAAAAGTTTTTGATGAGATAATCAAATTCACTGATTGCCTGATCGTAATTCTTCGTCTCAAAATATGTCCTGCCGAGCCAGTATTGGGCATCATCGACATATTCAGATGATGGATGGTAAAAAAGTATTCTCTCAAATGCCTGGACTGCTGCAGCATACTTTCTATTCTCAAAGTATGACATCGCCCTCTCAAACTCGTCCTCGGTTTCCAGGGGTGTGAGTACTAACGTGGTACCGCAGGATATCAGCATAAAACCAAGTGACACGAGGACGGTTGTCCCAAATTGCTTGAGGTTCCTCACATCTTCTCCTTCAATTCCTTGATACGATCCTTTGCCGCTTTAACGAGTTCACCCTTTTCATATGGATTCAGCCGCAAAACCTTTTTATATGCTTCACGCGCCGCATCATACTTCTCTTGCATAAAATATATCTCGCCCATATAAAAGTATGCATCATCGAGAAGTGATTTTGGTTCTTGGTTTGCGATAATATGTTCGAAAAATATCTTTGCACTATCAATCTGACCTTGAGTATACAGTTTAGTCCCAAGGGCAAATTCGATCTCGCTCAATTGTAACAGGTTGGCTGCAGTCTTTAATTTATTATACTCTTCAGTTGCAAGTTGTAGGGCTCGGTGCAGACTATCACACTCTTTGAGTGTCCTAATCAAGCTATGTTTTATTTTTCTCGCCCTCCCTGATGTTGAGTCTATCTCAAGCGCCCTCTTGTATGCCTCTAATGCAGCTCGATAATTACCTTTCTCAAAATGCAAGTTGCCAATGAGGAATAGATTATTTGCTTGGTCATATTCAGGGATCAATTTCGCAATCTCCTGATATAAAAAGAGTGCCCTCTCAGATTCGTCTATCCTCAACGAATTCTGGGCAAGTGCATTATACAGTGCGAGAATACTATCTTTAAATACATCGGCAATGGATAACGACTTCTCAAAATAGGTTGCTGCCTCATCGAATTCGTTCTTCTTTAAGTAACAGTGTCCTAAAAGATACTGAATTTCTGCGTCCCTGTCTCCACGAAAGGCTATGATCTCAGTGAGTGCACGGTCATAATTCCACTCTCTGATGAATTCTCGTGCATTTTTTATGCGTTCTGGTTTGTATGAGCAGGTGATGAAGAATAGAATGAGCAATGATAAGATAAAACTCGCTATTGCTCGGTTAAATCTCCACACCAAAGCCTTTAACGAGGGAATAAATCCTAATTTCAAAACTCTAAGTCCTAAACAATTTCAAAATCCACATGAACAAAACTTAAAATAAAATAGAGAACACTTGAATTGAGTATCTCGGTTTTCAGATTCAGCGTTTATCCAGCTCTGCGAGGATTCTCGCACCTCTGAGTGCGGAACACGAGCATTGATAAAAGTCCTACACCCTGTTCTGCTCATATCTTTTCGACGACTCCGGTTACGATCTTTGACAATGTGGGTTCTGCCTTTGTTGCTGCCCTTATGATCTTCAACAAACTTAATGGCTTTAATGCATCGGCGATGCCCATATCGGTAATGATTGAGAGTCCAAGGACCTTCATCTTAAGATAACGCGCCATTATTACCTCTGGAACAGTTGACATTCCGACTGCATCAGCCCCAATAGTTCTCAGAAAACGATATTCAGCTCTTGTCTCGAGATTTGGACCGGGGACCCCAACATAGACACCCTTTTTTAGTGATATCTTATTTCTTAATGCAACATCTTCGGCACATTTGATTAGTTTTGAATGGTAACAGTCATACATATCGGGAAATCGTGGTCCGAGTTTGGGATCGTTTTCTCCACGCAGAGGGTTATCAGGAAAGAGATTTATGTGCTCGGTAATGACCATGACATCACCAGGATTAAAATCTGGATTCAATCCACCGCTTGCATTAGAAATGATGAGAGATTTTACGCCGAGAAATTTCATTACTACTACAGGAAGAGCAATCTCTTTTGCACTATACCCCTCATAATAGTGGAATCGACCTTGCATGGCAACAATATTTTTTCCTTTTAGGCTACCCACAATCAATTTACCTTTATGGAATGCAACTGTAGCAGTTGGAAAATGAGGAATTTCAGCGTATTGAAATATCTTACTGACGGTGAGTACCTTGACTAATTTACTGAGCCCAGTGCCGAGCACAATACCGATCTGAGGTTTTACCTTCGTTCTCTGCTGAATATATTGTGCTGCCTCTAATGCCTTCTTTCTCATTTCTTCTCTAATCGCTCGAGTAGTCTCATATATGATTCCAAAAGACCTCTGAATTCTGATACAAGAAGTAACTTCTGATGCTCGATCATTTTCGTCTCTTCCTTTGTTCTTGCAAGTTCTGTTTGGGCTTCCCTGAGAAACCTTTGAGCCTCAACCCGTGCATTAGCTATTATTGTCTCTGCCTCTTTCTTTGCACCATTTTTCAATTCATCGGCCGCCTTTTGTGTCGTCGTGAGTGTATCCTGTAAAATTTTCTCCATGCGACGATAGTCTTCAATCTTTGCGTCCATATCCTTCACCTTTTCGTTTAACCCGGCGTTTTCCCTGAGTAGATTCTCGAGCTCCGTAGATACCATTTCAAGAAATGACCTCACTTCGTGCGGGTCATAACCCCTGAGCATCTTTCTAAACTCCTGTTTTCGAATCTCTAAAGGTGTTATCGGCATTTTACCTCCTTGCAAAAGGTTTATTAGTCACACGAAACTGCTTTACCGCCACCTTCCTGTTTTGCCTTATGAAGGGCATTATCCGCCTTCTTGATTAATTCGTAGGTTCCTCCAGCATCTTCGGGAAAACCAGCAATGCCGATAGATATACTTAGTTCTTTCACACTCAATTTGTCCTTAAAGAAATCGTAGTTCTTAAAGTGGTCTAGTATGCGGTCCGCAGTCTTAAGGGCGTGTGCTTTCTTGGTCTCTGGTAATAAGACGATAAACTCGTCACCGCCGTAGCGCGCAACAACGTCTACACTACGCACACTTCCCTTGAGGATTTCGGACAATTGCTCGAGTACGTGGTCACCTGTCTGACGACCGAATTCGTCATTAATGTTTTTAAACTGATCAATGTCGATTAAGAGAATCGAAAGGGTGTGTTCATACCTGGATGCGCGCTGTAATTCTTTACTCAACTGATTTTCAAAGTATTTTCTATTGAAGATACCAGTCAATGGATCAAGCCAGATTCTGTGTTTCATTCTTGAATAGAAACAGTTTGGTTTGAGGAGATTTTCAACGAATACATAAGGATGTCCTTTCAGTATGTTATAGAGCTGATCAGAGGAGATGTTGCTTATCTGATATTGACACAGAAGGAAGAGTTTCAAATCTGGCTGTGTATTAAAATCATCGAGGATATCTTCGTAGTTCAAGAATTCTTCGGTGCTCTCTAAGAAGACCCGCAGACCATGATAATTCTTTGTGAGTTTATCATACTCATTTTTAATCCATGGTATAAAATCAGCGGCTCCAATTCCTCTGCTGATAGTATTAATCTGTTTCTTGAATTTTTTCTTTAAGAATTTACAATCCTTTTCTTTCCCGATAAAAATGCATTTCTCCTTCCGCTCCAATCCCTCAGTTATCAATGGTACTATATCAGCGAGAAGTTTTTCACTGTCCCGATAAAAATAAAGGGCGTGAATCGGAAGTTCGAGCTCAATACCTTCGTATCCCAATTTTATATATCTCTCCATTTTATGCCCTCCGTTGATTGAGTACATCCCTTAGGGCCTCAAGTGCCCTGCCCAATGTATCGATGTTATAATTTCCCATATGGCCAATACGTATTATCTTCCCTTTCAACTCTGATTGTCCATCGGCAAAGAGTATTCCATGTTTTGTTTTTATCTCTTGGATGACTGCCGAACTATTCACGTTATCAGGCATCTTTACAACGGTGAGGGCATTGGAAGGGTGCTCAGCCAAGATCTTCAGGTCCATTTTCTTGACCTCCTCACGAACATAGTGTGCCATCTCTCGGTGATGTTCAAAATTTCTTTCGATCCCCATCTTGAGAATCATATCGAGACCCTTTTTGAGGCCATAGAGAATAGTAATTGCAGGTGTCCAGGGAGTCTGATGTTTTATTCTGAACTTTTCATAGATGGCGAGTTTGAAGTAGTATTTGGGTAAATTAGACCTTTCTATTTTTCCCGAGGCCCGCTCGCTTACAGAAATGAATGATACGCCCGGAGGTGACATGAGTGCCTTTTGTGATGCGCCAACCAAAATGTCTACGTGCCAATCATCTTGGGGACAGAAATCTGCTCCAATGCCTGCGACACCATCAACAACAAGGTATGCACCATATTTTTTTGAAATTTCCCCTAATTTGTGTATATCATTGAGTGCGCCAGTCGATGTCTCGACTAAGGTTGTAAATAACACTGTACCCTCTTTCTTTTCCTTCAGTATCCTTTCTATATATTCAGGATCGATCGACTTTCCATAGTCTTCTTTTACTACGATTGGCTCAATATTATACGCCTCGCACAGTTCAAGCCAGCGCTGACCGAATTTTCCGCAGATTGCGACAATGGGTCTATCACTACTCGATAGAATATTAGTGCACGCAGCCTCCATTGCGCCTGTACCCGAGGAGGCAAAGAAGAATACTCGTCCGGTGCTCGAGAAGACCTTTTTGAGATTCTCAGAAATGTTTTCAACCAATATCCCGAATTTTTCCTCACGATGATACAGAAGTGGTCTTGCGGTTTCTTGCAGGATTTCGTCTGGTACGTCAACAGGGCCTGGCGTGAAAAGGGTATAGTTACTCAACCCTACTCCTACAATCTTTACAAAAATCAGTGCCTTTGTTGTCTGTGTCAGTTATTGTGTTTGAAAAATACATGACACATTTTGGGCTTGAGCAGTGTCTCAGCCCGAGCAGATGGCCTATTTCATGGATGATCTCTTTCGAAATACGTTCATTTTTTTTCTCACTTGTGAGGCGATACGTCGAGACGATAGCCGTTTTTTTTAGTGGATCTGCCAAGCCGAATATAAAATTCATCCCTTGAGAATAGATATCGACGTCGACGAGACCCAATCTCAGGTCGAATCTGAGTCCGTCTTTTCTCGCAATGTGGTTGAGAATGCGCATTGCATCGTACTGTTGCCGCAACGGGTCGTAGGCGTCCTTGGGCAATTTGAAAGAACCAGCATTCTGGGTATTTCGATTGAGGTGTTTTTTCATGGCATCATTCACGATGGTGAAGTGGTCTACTTTTTCCTGTTGATATACCCCAATCATCCTTTTTCAGCCAACTTTTTTATAAAGGGTGTGAAGAGATCGATCGGAACAGGAAAGATCGTCGTCGAATTCTTTTCTGTGGCTATTTCGCCGAGCGTCTGCAGGAAACGGAGTTGTATGCCAGTAGGTGTTTCACTAATTATCTTTGCAGCCTCATTCAATTTACTGGCGGCCTGCAGTTCGCCTTCAGCGTGAATAACCTTTGCCCTTCTCTCCCGTTCTGCCTCAGCCTGACGCGCAATCGCCCTCTGCATATCTTGAGGAATATCGACGTGCTTAATTTCGACGGCAGAGACCTTAATGCCCCACGGGTCAGTCGACTGGTCAAGGATCTTTTGGAGTCTCAAATTTATTTTTTCTCGCTGCCCGAGAATTTCATCGAGTTCGTATTCACCAAGCACGCTTCTCAGGGTGGTCTGGGAAAGTTGGCTTGTCGCGTAGAGAAAATCCTGAACTTCAAGAATCGACTTTGCTGGCTCGAAGACCCTGAAATAAGCGACCGCATTGACTTTAATCGAGATATTATCCTTTGTGATTACATCCTGAGGCGGTACATCCATCGCAACAACCCGTAGTGACACCTTTGCCATCTTATCGATCCCTGGCCAGAGAATAAATAGACCAGGTCCTTTAACCTTGTTGAATCTGCCGAGTCTGAAAACCACTGCCCTTTCGTATTCTTTTAACACCTTAATCGCACTGAGGACAATGAGGATGAGAATGATTATTAGAATTCCAGTAAGTCCCATTTTTAACCTCCTTATAGTATCAATTCTACGGATATATGCAAGAAAGTCAATACTCGATTTCTGGAGAAATCTTGATGATAGAGATTATCAGAAAGATTATGGGATAATTGGTGTCATCACTCGTTCTGAATTGACAATATGTCGATTTTGAATACAGTATACCATGGGTATTTTCTTGCTCGTCTTTACCTTATCTACTGATTTTAGGGGTATTTGGATTCCGCGGTGGTCGATTCCAGACAGCAAGGACATATTTGTGCATCTCGATGGTAAATTCAATCATATTTTCCTGCAAATTTTTGCCTTGGGACAGGCGTACTACCCTTCGAAATACGTGCCGAGCGAAGTTGAATCTGACAGGTGGTTAAGAGAATTTCTTGATGAGGCGCATCGTCGTAAGATCAAGGTCTCAGCCTGGATCAATGTCTTCTACTCGTGGGGCTATGCACCAAGAACAGATGACCAAGACCATCCGATTATCCGTCAACCACATTGGTATGTGCAGGATCAGTTTGAGAGGTCGATACTTGCGTATGATATCGCTGAATTAAGAAATCTCGGTATTGAGGGATATTATCTCTCACCATCAAATGTTCAGGTAAGATCATATCTCACCCACATCATTGAAGAGATTATCTCTCATTATAATTTCGATGGCATTCATCTTGACTATGTGCGCTATCCGAGTAGACAATTCGTCTATGATGTCTCTTTGCGGAGCAAGTTCATGCGTCGATATTATGTTGATCCCATAGGATTATCCACGACATCTGAGTTGAAGACACGGTATAGCCTCTGGGGATATGACGACTTAAGAAGACGATGGCAAGAATTTATCAATACCGATTTAACTCAGTTCATCAAGAACCTTAAGGACAACCTTAAGCAACTGAGACCGGGTGTAGAGCTCTCGGTTGCTGTGAAACCGAATTATCTCATTGCACAAAATGACTATTGCCAGGATTGGGTGGAATGGCTCAATTCCGGCTATGTAGACTTTGTCTGCCTTATGGCATACACCAGAAACATAGAGAGTTATCTCACAAAGACACAACAGGCGATACAAGAACCACACCGAGTAACATTCGGTCTTGCTCTTTACCTCTTAAGCCCGAACGAGATAAGACGGCAAGTAGAATTAATACACTCAGCACCCTATGCTGGTGTTGTTTTTTTCTCCTATAAACAACTCAAAGAGAATAAGAAATACCTCTATACATTGCCATAACGCAGACCTTCTTTTCCTTGACAAGGGTAAAGTTTCGTATAAACTGAGAAGGATGGAGAATATTTTACTCCTCATGGGTACAAATGTTGGTAATCTTAAAACAAATCTCCTCACCGCACTAAAATTGCTTGATAAAAACGAAATAAAAGTCGTAAAAAAGTCAAAGATATACAGAACAAGACCCGTGGGTAATGAAGATCAACCTGATTTTTTGAATGTGGCGTTAGAGGTTGAATGTCCATATGAACCATTAGAACTGCTCCGCGTATTGAAGAGGATTGAATCGCACATGGGGAGAAAAAGAACAAGACGGTGGGGGCCGAGAGTGATCGATATAGATATACTCTTCTATGGGGATAGGATAATAAAGAGAAAGGAACTCGAGATTCCGCACAGAGAATTTTTCAACCGGACTTTTGCGATAAAACTGTGTGCTGAGATTGCACCGGACTTTGTTCCACCAAAGTCGAAAAAATGTATAAAGGATTATCTCGAGGAGTAGATGATGAGGGATATGAGATTTGTTGTGATTGAAGGTGTCATTGGAGCAGGAAAGACAACACTTGCCAAGGTCCTTTCAGATAAGTTTCATGCAGGATTTATTTTGGAGAAGTTTGAAGAAAATCCTTTCTTGGAAAAGTTTTACTCAGACCGCGTGAAGTATGCATTTCACACCCAAATGTATTTTCTCATGTCTCGATACCGACAACAGAGAGAGATCGCGCAGATAGACCTTTTCAATTCACGGGTTATTACTGACTATCTTTTTGCCAAAGATAGAATCTTCGCAGAGATAAACCTTAATGAAGATGAATTTGCGCTCTATGAAAAAATATATGCCCTCGTCGAACGAGATATTCCAAGACCCGACTTGGTCATTTACCTTCAGGCAGATCCCGAATTTCTCTATAAAAGAATTAAGAATCGAGACCGCAGCTTTGAACGTGAGATTGAATATGAATATATTGAGCGGCTCTGTGATTCATATAACACATTTTTCTTCCACTACAATGCATGCTCCCTTTTAATTGTAGACATTAGAGGATTTGATTTTGTATCGAACAAGAAGGATGTGGATTTGCTTTACAATGAAATCATAAACTTAAGAGAATCGCGTAAAATTATTTCAAAAGAATGGTAACGGTAGAGACTGTAATCTCCATGAAAAAAAGGCAGGAGAAGATTGTGTGCCTTACTGCCTATGATTATCCAACTGCCAAAATTCTCGATGAATCAGGTATTGACGTCATTCTCGTTGGAGATTCTGCTGCAAATGTGTTTGCCGGTGAGAAGACCACATTACCGATCACCATGGATGAGATGCTCTATCATACACGGATAGTGAGCCGTGCGGTGAAGCACGGACTTGTGATAGCCGATATGCCATTCTTGTCTTACCAGACCTCACAGGATACTGCGGTATATAATGCAGGTAGGTTTCTCAAGGCCGGTGCCTGTGGTGTGAAATTAGAAGGTGGGACTCCTATTTTAGAAACAGTACGGCGTCTTGTCGATTTAGGGATTCCAGTAATGGGGCATCTCGGATTGACCCCCCAGTCAATTCACAAATTTGGTGGATATAAACTCCAGGGCAAGACAGAGCAAGAACAAGTAAGGCTTATGAAAGAGGCTGAGCTACTCGAATTTGCAGGTTGCTTTTCGTTGGTTCTTGAGAAGATACCGTCTCATCTCGCAGAGAAAATCACTGCGAAGATTTCAATACCAACAATTGGCATTGGTGCTGGACCGAACTGCGATGGTCAAATTCTTGTCTTGCATGATATGCTTGGACTCTTCGAGAATTTTGTGCCGAAGTTTGTCAAGCGCTATGCCCATATAGGTGATGAAATTCGTAGAGCGGTGCAACAATATAAAGACGAGGTCAAAAGGGGCGTCTATCCAGACAAGAGGCATTCGTTTGACTGATGTATCATAACAACATGAAAGGAGGTACAAATCATGCATGGATTGTGTCATTATGAAATCCCAACCACAGATGCAAAAAAGAGTAAAGATTTTTATGGGAAAATCTTTGGATGGCAATTTGAAGATAGTTTTGGTGGATATGTGATGTTTCGACCTCCAGACGGTGTGGCGGGCGGATTCACCACAACGAGCAAACCTTCGAGGGATGGAGTAGTACTCTATATTGAGGTGACAGATATTGATAAAAAGCTTGGTGAGATTGAAACAGCGGGCGGTGAGAGGCTTGTTCAGAAGACTAAGATTTCTGAGGAATTTGGATTCTATGCACTCTTTCTTGATCCCTGTGGAAACGCTATGGGGCTTTGGAGCAAACAGTAGCTCCTTTTTAAGAATAAGATAGGTGATTCGATGAGTAACGAAGAGAAGACAAAGAATCAACTCATGAGGAAGTTGGCAGAGTTACGCCAACGAATCGCTCAATTGGAAGAAACAGAGGCAAAACGGATGCATGCTGAAGCGGCCTGGCAGGAGAGTGAACAGAGGTATAGGCATATGTTTGACTCCTCTCCTGTAGTCATCGGCATAATAGACACAGCAGGAAACCTCTTAGAGGTGAATAGGGCGATCCATGACTTTACCGGCTATGCACCAGAAGAGGTAACTGGTAAACATGCCCTTGAACTGCCATTCATGCCGGGGGAGAGTAAGGCACTTGCCATGGAGAAGCTTTCCCAAACCATACAGGGTAAGAAGATTGGTCGCTACGACCTCGGTTTTGTCACCAAACAAGGTGAAACACGAATCTGGAGTGTAATCACGAATCCAATACGTGATGAAAATGGGAAATTGATCGGCGCACTTGTTATGGCTTCTGACGTCACCGAACAAAGACGCGCAGAAGAGGCACTACGCCAGAGCGAGGAGACATATAAAACCATAACAGACAACATTAATGTCGGCGTGTATAGAAATACGTCCGGGGCACGGGGGAAATTCATAGAGGCGAATCCAGCCATTGTGAAGATGTTTGGATACGAGAACAGGGATGAATTCCTTTCAGTGGATGTCGCTGACCTCTATCAAAATCCTGAAGATAGAAAAAAATATAATGAGAAGATGCTGAGAGATGGTTTTGTAAAAAACGAGGAATTGCGATTGAAGAGAAAAGATGGGGCACCTTTCTACGGCTCTGTCTCTGCTGTAGCAGTAACGGATGCTCGGGGAAATGTTAGATACTATGATGGTATCATCGAAGATATCACAGAGCGCAAAAAAGCCGAAGAGAAACTCAGAATGAATCATGAGAAATTGCAAAAGATTATCGATGCAACGGTAAACGCACTGGCATCGACAACCGAGAAGAGAGATCCATACACTGCCGGCCACCGGCAGCGGGTGACTCAGCTCGCCTGTGCTATTGCGCAGGAGATTGGTCTTTCTGAGGATAAGATAGAGGGCATTAGGGTGGCGGGTATTGTTCATGATATTGGTAAGATTCATGTTGCCGCTGAGATACTAAACAAACCAATTAAATTGAATGATGCAGAGATGAATCTTGTGAGAACACACTGCGAGGTTGGATACGACATACTCAAGACAATAGAATTCCCCTGGCCGGTTGCTGAGATTCTTCGTCAACACCATGAACGAGTGGATGGCACTGGTTATCCTCATGGTCTCTCAGGTGAAGAGATCCTTATAGAGGCGAGGATTCTCGCAGTTGCTGATGTTGTTGAGGCAATGGTTTCGCAGCGGGCCCACCGGTCAGCACATAGTATCGGTCAGGCCATGGAGGAAATTTCAAAGAATCGAGGCACACTGTACGACCCGAAGGTGGTTGATGCCTGTGTAACACTCTTTGATAAAGGTTTCCAATTTGAATAAGAGAAGGAGGATGTATGGCTGATCTTTCCACAAAGTACATGGGGCTCGATTTATCAAATCCGCTTATCGTTGCAAGTTGTAGTCTGACAAAAACACTCGAAGGAGTACGCCAGTGTGTCGATGCTGGTGCTGGTGGTGTTGTCCTCAAGTCACTCTTTGAGGAACAGATAAAAGCCGATGCCAAGGATCTAGAAAGGAATCTGTGGCTTTCCGGCCACCCTGAGGCAATCGATTATGTCAGGAATATCGGTCTAACCCTTGGCCCGCGTGAATATCTCAGCCTTATTGAAGGGGCAAAACGCGAGGTCTCTGTGCCGATCATTGCGAGTCTCAATTGTGTATCACCCCAGTGGTGGGCAGACTATGCGAAGCAGATCGCCGCTGCTGGTGCAGATGCTCTTGAACTCAACATCTCAGTAATGCCGAGTGATATCCACCACAGCGGTGAAAAAATTGAGGATGTCTATCTCGACATTCTTGAGGGTGTGAAGAGTCGTGTTACTATTCCTATCGCGGTCAAGATTGGTCCCTACTTCACCTCGATGGCGCAGATGGCCAATGAGCTCTGCAGACGGGGTGCTGCAGCCCTTGTGTTCTTTAATCGTTTCTATCAGTTTGACATCAATATCGACAAGCTGGAATCTGTTCCAGGATACCGATTCAGTTCACCTGAAGAGATGGCGCTATCGCTGCGCTGGATTGCGCTTCTCGCCGGTCGCATACCGTGTGACCTTGCGGCATCAACGGGGATTCATGACGGTCCAGGTGCTATCAAACAAATACTCGCAGGTGCTCATGCTGTTCAGATCTGTTCCGCCCTCTATCTGAATGGGGTGAATTATATCGCAACCGTGCTTGAACAGATCGAGGTGTGGATGAGGCAGCACAATTTCGCATCCCTTGCACAGATGCGGGGTAAGCTGAGCTACGCGGAGAGTGATCAACCTGAGGCATATGAGAGGCTTCAGTACGTCAAGGCTCTGGTAGGTATCGAATAGTCCCAGACGGTTTTAGTTAACGAAACGACAGGGTGCATAGATGAGGATCAAAAAAACATGGCGTGAGAAATTAGCCGATAGTAAGGATTTACCAAAGGTTCAGAAAATCACCGGAAAGATGAGCAGACGGTGGGGCACTGGTACTGTTGTGATTCCTGCTCCGAAGGAAGTAGATGCCATCATGAAAAAAATTCCCCGCGGTAAACTGGTGACCATCAATGAGATTCGCCAAAAATTGGGAAAAAAACATGGTGCGACAATCTGTTGTCCAATAACTGCGGGAATATTTTCCTGGATTGCGGCTCACGCTGCTGCCGAAGAGGCGGCAGACGGAGAGAAGCATATAGCACCCTATTGGCGGACCTTGAAGTCTGGTGGTGAGCTCAAGCCAAAGTATCCAGGGGTATTGAGAAGATAAAGGCACTCTTGGAATCCGAAGGTCATCACGTGGTTAAAAGGGAAGAAATACGTGGAGAATTACGAAGAATCATTGGTCACACTGTAACACGGCAACACGAAGGTTCACTACACACCCTCTAGAGGAGAAGGTATGGCACAACACACCATGAAGAATGCCTTTTCTGAACACCTCTTTGAGTATCGCTCAGTTGAGAAGAAGAAGCTGACGCTTTCATTAGCTATTACCCTCGTGGTGATGATTGTAGAACTTATCGGCGGATTTCTTACCCATAGCATTGCCCTGATAAGTGACGCAGGCCATATGTTCACCCACTGTTTTGCCATCGGGATCAGTCTGGTGGCAATAGGAATTGCCCGAAAACCTCCGTGCCATCACAGGACATTTGGTCTTTACCGTGCAGAGATATTGGCAGCATTTGTCAATGGTCTGTTTCTGCTCCTTGTTGTTGGTGTCATCATTTTTGAGGCGGTCGAGAGAATGATACATCCACAAGAGGTTCTGAGTCTCAGTATGTTGATGATCGGTATTATTGGTCTTGTCGTCAATATCGTGAGTATCATAATCCTGCATGGAAGCCATAGAGAAGATCTGAATGTGAAGAGTGTCTTCTATCATATGACAGGAGATGCAATATCTTCAGTTGGAATAGTCATAGGAGCAGGCATTATCTATTATACTGGGTGGAACATCATCGATCCGCTCATCAGTCTCGTTATATCCGCGGTTATCATCTACTGGGCTCTTGGAATATTGAGAGAATCTACAAAAATATTGTTGGAGATGGCGCCGACTGGTTTGAATAGTGATACAATTACCGCTGATTTGAAACGCCAATTTCCTGAGATCAAAGAAGTATACAACGCACACCTATGGACAATCACCGCGAACATGCTGGTATTCTCCGTACACATACGGTTTAATGATACTAAGAGCAAGACACATGAACAGCACAAAGTGATTTCACAGATTAGTAATTACCTTGCCGACAAGTATCATATAATTGAATCAACAATACAAGTGGCATCTGAAGAACCCCCGGTCTGTAGACCTGCGGAGTGACGGGATGAATAGTCACACACCGTAAGAATGTTTCCTGTCATCCCTTGGTTTTTTCTGTTTGCCGTTAGTCTCTATGTCCTGATAAGGGCTTCAGACTACTTTACAAGTTCGGCGGAGAGAATAGGACTGTCCTTTGGCATTCCTCCCTTTATTGTCGGTGTCACCATCGTTGCGTTCGGAACTTCTCTGCCAGAGATTGTATCATCTGTCTTTGCCGTCTTGAGTGATTCTTCAGAGATAGTTATTGGAAATGTAGTCGGTTCAAATATTACCAATATATTTCTTATTATTGGTATCGCTGCCCTCTTCGGTAAAAAACTGGAAGTTACCTATGAGCTCATTCATATTGACCTTCCGCTCCTCATGGGTTCAGCACTGTTTCTCGCAGTAACCGTATGGGACGGAGTGTTTACCATCCTCGAGGCGCTGCTCTGTCTTGCCGGTATTGTCGTCTATCTGCTCCACGCTGTATCCACGAAGAAGGTGCGTAGAAAAAGAGGGCATGGGTTGAACCAAGGATCACCTCGGGAGAGATTCACGGGAAAGACAGTATTCATTCTCTTCGTCAGTGCCTTTTTCATCTACCTCGGAGGTAGATATACCATTGAGTCTGTTATCAGGTTATCCGAGATACTGAATATTGCCAAGGAGATAATCGCTGCGAGTGCTGTTGCACTGGGAACATCCTTACCAGAGCTGGTCGTGAGCATTACCGCAGCGAGAAAAGGGGAGCCTGAGATCGCGATTGGCAACGTCTTAGGCTCAAATATATTTAATGCCCTTGCAGTTATGGGAATACCCGCCCTCATTGCACCCCTCACCATTCCTGTCGGTATCATCACCTTTGGCATACCGATGATGTTGATTGCATCACTCCTCTTCTTCTTTATGGCACAGGATAAAGAAATTACCAATTGGGAGGGATTGTTGCTCTTAATCTTCTACGTCTTCTTCATTGGGAAATTGTTCAATCTGTAGCTCAATGAATAATGTAAAGAAGAGAAAGAGTGTGATTCATATCAGAGATGCTCACAGGAGTGACAGTAAGGTAATTGCAGGTCTACTGGGAGAACTGGGCTATCCAACTACACCACTGTTTGTCATGCGCAAGCTTGATGAACTGAATGATGAGGCCAAAACGAAAGTTGTCGTGGCAGTTGCAGGTTCCCAGGTTGTGGGTGTTGCGAGCATCCATATTGTGCCGCTGTTTCACCAAGAAGGGAATGTGTGTCGCATTACCGCGATTGTTGTATCTGAAAAACAGAGAAAAAAAGGTATTGGAACGCGATTGATTGAATATGCCGAAGATTATGCACACTCACATCGATGCATCAAGGTCGAGATTACGAGCGGTGACCAGAGGACCGCTGCTCATCAATTCTATCATCGGGTTGGTTATAAAGAGGTATCACGAAGATTTATCAAGCTCATCTGAATTGACAGCCCTCTAATATTTTGTATAATCTAATATGGCACAATATACTAGAAAACATGCCCGGTCAGGACTCAGGGAGAAGCTGCCGAAGATAGAAGTTCTGCAAAATCAATTTAAGGGCTACACCATTACCATTGTTATACCCGAATACACTTCATTGTGTCCGAGAACCGGTCTCCCTGATGCAGGGACAATCACCATCGAATATGAACCAGACAAATATTTTGCTGAATTGAAATCACTGAAATACTACATTGTGGCATACCGTAGTCTTGGAATATTCTATGAAAACGCAGTAAATCGTATCTTGAAGGACTTTGTAAAGACAACAAAACCTCGATGGGCAATCGTCCGCGGAGAATTCAAGCCCCGCGGCGGTATGGAATCAATCATTGAGGCACGGTTTGGTAAGGTAACTTCTCGTTCATTGAACAGATAGGCATTGACAATCCCGCAAGTTTAAGTATAATAGGGTATGGATCAAGAGACCCAAAAGCTGTACTCTGAGGCGCTCGAGCTGTATGAGAGAGGTGAAATCAAATTCTCGATAGAGAAATTAAAGAGGGTTGCAAGTATCTATCCAAACTATCCTGATGTCCACAATGCCCTTGGTCTTGCATACTCACTGGCGGGAAACCATGAGGATGCAGTCAATAGCTTCAAGAAGGCGACCGAATTAAATCCTGAGTACATAGAGGCCTACGTGAACATGGCGATAATTCAGAATGAGCAGTGCAAATTTGAAGATGCAAAGCAGTCGTTTGAGAAGGCAGCTCATCTGGAGACCAAGGAGAAGGGTCTCTCGCCTCAGTTAAAGGCAAAACTCGCAGCCACGTATAGTCAGTTGGGTGATCTTTACTACGAATTGCAGGAGTTCAAGAAGGCGAAGGACGAGTATTGCAGGGCAATTGAGGTGAGCACTTCCTTTCCTGATATTAAACTGAAATTAGCAAAAACACACCTCCAGCTATTAGAATATGAAGATGCAGAGAGATCGTTATGTGACATTCTCCAGCAAAATCATAATTATCTTGAGGCAAAGACGACGTTGGGCCTCTGTTACTATCAACAGAAGAAATACAATGAAGCCCAAAGAGAGTGGAGTGAGGTTTTGGCAGTTGATCCAGTGAATATCAAGGCGAAGGCGTATTTGAATATGTTAAAGGAGAAAATGAAATGATTAAGAGGATGAAAAAATCAGAATTAAAACAATTTGAAAAGAAGTTGGTTGAGGAGCGACAGAAGATCTTGAAGGAGTTGGAATACGAAGGTAGTCAGATAGCAACAACACAGGTCGAGGCATCGGGTGATCTCTCTGCATACTCTAATCACATGGCGGATCAAGGAACAGAGACAGAGAGGCGGGAGATAACCTCTCAAATTCTTTCCACACGTCGTGAGGCACTCTTTGAGATAGACCTTGCGTTGGAGAAGATCAACCAAGGGAAATACGGATTGTGTGAACAGTGCGGTAAGCCAATAAACAAAAGACGCCTCAGGTTTCTGCCTCAGGCAAGATTATGTATTAAATGTTCTACGTGATATAGAAATCAGTTATACACACCGTTTAGTTCAATGATTTCCAAGAGAAATATTAGAATTCTTTTTGTATTCGTGTTGGGTGCATTTCTGATAGACCAAATCGCGAAGTTACTCCTTGTGAATTTTCTATCGCCATTTGAATCACCGGTGAACGTCATCGGCACATTCTTGCGTTTTAAACTAACCTATAACCCGTATGGAGTCTTCAGTATTTCCTTTGGTCCCAGTATTTTGTATTATATCTTTTCAATCATTGGTATTATAATCCTTGCCTATATTGGTTTATCCTTAAAAGATATAATGAGTGTCGTTGTTTTTGGCATCATTATTGGTGGCGCGATTGGGAATGTATTTGATCGCATCAGGTTAGACTATGTCATTGATTTTATCGATATGGGGATAGGCAATCTTCGGTGGTTTACCTATAATCTTGCCGATGCATTTATCACCGTCGGTGCACTCTTTCTTCTTGCAAGAGAGCTGTTCTTTAGGGAGAAAAAGAAGGTAGAGGCTACACAAACTGTGAAGTAAACCTACACACCGAGTAGTTTTTTGTATATTACTTGACGACTCAGTATACGCTTCACATAATTTCTCGTCTCAGTATAGGGAATTAATTCAATGAACTCATCGAGTTCAATGGTTTCATTTTTTCCTAACCATCGTTTCACGCGAAATGGACCAGCATTGTATGCCGCGAGTGAAAGTGCGACCGAATTGAAATTACTGAACGCATTGAGGAAGTAGTGACAGCCGAATCTTATCGACATCGCTGGATCATCGAGCGAGTAGGATTTTACACGAAGCTCCTGTGCAATCTTCTTCCCGGTCGATGGGATAATCTGCATGAGTCCCTTTGCACGAGCCGGAGATTCTGCTTCGGGATCGAAGAGGCTTTCCTGCCAGATCATGGCGAGACAGAGACTCGGATCTATCTGCTGTTCTTTTATGGTGAAGGTATAGCGTACAGGGTAGATGAGGTCAAATAATTCATGGGCAAATTTTTGCATGCCATTTTTCTCTGCCACATTTCTGAGGCGCAGACTGTAGAGTATTGATTGCTTGTCAGCACCATAGTCAGCACAGAGTCGACTGAGATAGAGGATATTCAGGGCATTCTCTGAATTGACCATTTTTAACTCCTTCTCTGCATACTCTATTTCGTTCAAGTGAAAGTACCGTAGTGCTTTTTCTAGATGGAGTGAATCTTGTCTTGTGAACGAAACTGCGCTGTCGCCGAATTGCCTTATCCATGTATCCAATGATGAAGTATCCAAGATGATATCATGACCGAGTTGTACCAACGAATAGTATGATAACGGATGTTCTGTCACAAGAAACTCCTTCAGGCTATCTATCGGTTCACCTAACTGTTCTTTGATTCTCGTTCGCCAATAGATGAAATCTGATTCTGGATAATCTTTCAGAATCTCTTCCGCCTTATGCAAATGCCCGATTTTGTATAATTGCATTGCCGCTCTGAATTTCGTATTGCTTTCAGCAATCATTAAGAAAGTTTCAACTGCCTTCACCGTATCTCCTACATCCTCAAGGAGGAATGCCTTTCGTTTATATCCCCGCGTTGCATAGTTGGATTTTCTATACAATGCATATAAAGAGTCATATACGGTTATTGCTCTGTCGTATCTATTAAGGTCTTCGTAGATTCTACCACGATAATAGTATGCTGCTGCCCACGTACTCGATGAGAAACACTTCAATGCCTGAGAATAGTCTTTTCTGCTGTAGTATATCCTCCCTAAATAATAGTCAACTGCATTATCTACCTGTGCCTTTTTGAGGTATGTGATTGCCTTCGTGTAATCACCTTGATAATAATAAACCTTGCCGTATGCCTTATATTCCGATTTTGTCTGTGGCTTTACTAACTTCAGAGAATAGTAAGCTCCTTCAGATCGCGGGTAATTCTGTATCAAATTCCATGCAGTCTTCTTGATACGGCTCTTGTCTTTGAGCTGCTCATAGAGTTTCAGTGACACGAATTCGCGCAGGTGTTCTTCTTTTATCTTTTTAAGTTGTTTCTGAACAACGAGAGAGTCTTCGATATTGATGAGAATAGAGTAGAGGAGATGTTGATAGTCCTGGTGAAGATATGTACTCACCGAATCAATGGCAACTAATGTCATGAAGGCATTTTTGTAATCATTGAGATTATTATAGACCTTTGCCAGGAGTATGAGCCGATAGTCATCTGGCTGCGCAGGCTTTGATAGGAATTCAATTGCCTTTTGGTAATTATTGAGCTTATAGTATGCGATCCCCTTTACTAAATCATCTGATGTTTTATTTACCAGTACATCCCACCGCTTGGTCTTTGATAGAATAACATCCTGCTCATACGGCACCAACGCTATTGACCAGTCGATGCTGTCGAGGAGGGCTGCAGCGCGTGCATACTCGCGTTGGTCGAGGTACATCTTTACTAAAATTTCAGCGCATTCACCCATGTGGTGCCCGCTCTTGATAGAATCCGTCAATAGACTATATGCATAGAGAGGCTCTCTTTTATAGATGTTTCGTGCTTCTTCCAAATAGTGGAATTCAGGTATTTTATTCAACCCGGGTTGAGGACAAGAGATGATCAAGAATATTGTTAAAAAGGACCATTTCATATATTATATTTTAATGATTTATTTTTTTTGGTCAAGGGATGACTTATACAGAATCACCTTCGGCTCGTTCTATTTAATAACTCTCTGACCAAGTAGTGGTACTTATTAATTAGCATTTAGCGATGTTCGCTGATAGAATTTAATCGCTCCTTTTACTGTTGGCGATACTGCGTTTCCCGTGAATGAAATAATAATGCGAGCGCAGCGATACTACGTATTCGAGTTTCAGTAGCGAAACAGCTCTCTTTCAGTAAAGAAGAAATTGATTTCATGTGCTGGATCTTCATCAGGTGCCGAGGCGTGGACCACATTCTCTCCGACCGATGTACCGAAAAGATTTCGTACTGTTCCTCGGGCAGCCTTTGTTGGATCCGTAGCCCCCACGACCTCTCGTAATTTTTTCGGCGCATCAGATGCCATCAAACAGGCGACAACTATTGGACCCGAAGAGATGAAGTTGACAAGCCAGTCATAAAAATCCTTTCCCTTGTGGATTTCGTAGAATTTACCACCCTCTTCTCTGGTGAGCCAGACCATCTTCATGCCGAGAAGCGTGAATCCTGCATCGATAATCTGTTTCAATATTGTGCCGATGAGATTTCGTTTCACTGCATCGGGTTTTATGATTAATAGTGTTCTATCCATGACAGAGAGTATACACATATTCTTGATACTGTCAACGAAGTATCATCGAAATTAATAACCAAACAATTTGACATCAGAATATATTTTGCTATAATGAATTATGCCTAAGTATAAAATTGGTTTACTAATTCTTTTGTTCCTCTTACTGTGGTGTGTAAAGACCGAAAATGTAGTTGAGATAATAGACGGAGATACATTCAAAACTGAGAGTGGTGAAACCGTCCGGCTTTTGGGAATTAATGCGCCAGAGATGGGTAATCCAGGAGGAGATATAGCAAAGGATTTTCTGATGCTCTTAGTGCTCAACAGGGCTGTGCGGTTGGAAAGAAATGCTCAGGATAAGGACGACTATGGAAGATCATTGCGTTATGTATATGTAGATGGTCTCTTCGTGAATGCAGAGCTCGTGAGGATGGGATATGCCGAGACACGATTCTATCCGCCGGATACTGCACACAAAGGAGCACTTGAGGGGTTGGAAAAGATTGCGGTCAGAAACAGCAGAGGTCTATGGGCATTTGCAGTATTCCAAGAACCAGACACGACTGGTGCCACGGTAAAGCTATTCACCAGAAAGGAGCATGCTGCAGATATTACCTCATGGCAAGATGCACATAAATACTACGGTCACACAAAGACAGTCGAAGGCACAATTGTCGCAACGAATAATACGGGGAAGGTCTGTTTTTTAAACTTTCACAAAGATTGGCGAAAATACTTCACCGCAGTCATCTTCTCGAGCGATTTTGAAAAATTCCCTTCCTATCCTGAAGAATACTACCTCAATCGCACGGTGAGGGTAACGGGTCTCATCAAGGAATATAGGGGCAAGCCAGAGATAATCCTCAAGAGCCCATCGCAGATACAGATTATTAAATAGAAAATGATCTTTTCATGGTGCCAAATTTTGCTAAGATTGGATTTATAAATTATTCGATAATTTTAGAATAACAGAATAGTAAAACTAGGAGGGAGGAAAGAATGAAGATTGTAGAAAAGAGATTTAGAGGGTCTGTGATATGTAGGGTACTTGGTTATCCTATATCTTATGCCATTGTAAAGATGTTATCCGAAAGTGGGAAAATGGGATTTAAAGATCTTTCTAAAAAAGTAAAGAGATCGAAATCCACAGTATGCTTTCATATGACAAAGCTCCGTATGGCTAATATTGTGCGCTACGAGAAAAAGGGGACAGAAACGATTTACTGGATAAAATACCCTAAGGAGACTAAAGCACTTCTGGATGCCTGTGAGTCTATGGTCAAAAGGATTGTTCAAAGAATAGAAAAAGATTTCTGATTGTTCGATAATTCTAGAATAATAGAATTCTAAAATGATATCTCATGTGGTTGTTGAGCTGAGGTGTTCAGGAAAGAGTTTTATTATTCCCCAATAAATTGAACGACGATGTGCCGATGCCTCGGTCTATTGTCGAATTCAGCGAGGACTATCTGCTGCCATTGACCCAGTAAAAGCTCACCATTTTCAAAGGGTATGGTAAGCGCTGGGCCTTGAAGCGCAGCCCTGAGGTGGCTATAACCATTTGCGTCACCCCAGGTATCATCATGATGGTAGTGCCTGTTGCTGGGTACGATCTTTTCGTACATCTCCTGTACGTCTCTGACTAACCCTGGCTCAAATTCAAAGGTCGTGATTGCAGCAGTTGATCCTATGTTAAAGACAAGGGCATTACCGTTTTTTAGTTTCGAGACCCTTAAGAGCTGAACAATATCATCTGTGATGTCTATGAGATCGCCACTTCCTTTGGTGTCTGTCTTGATTCTATTGGTTATGATTTTCATGCGATGCTCCTTCTGGATACAAAAAAATCTGAGGAACGTCTTTGTGCGGGTGTTGAATTATTTTCACTTCTGTCCTGTAGACACGCCTTAATGTTTCTTTATTTATCAACGTTTTGGGTGGTCCGTCTGCATAGATACACCCTTCGTGCATAAGTATGAGACGCTGGCAGTAGAGACTCGCTAAGTTCAGGTCATGGTTAACAGTAATTACTGACATCCCTTCCGCATTCAGTTTTTTGAGGAGCTCCATTATCCTGTACTGATGGTGGAGGTCGAGGTGGCTCGTTGGTTCATCAAGGAGGAGTATCTCAGGCTGTTGTGCGAGGGCGCGTGCAAGGACGACCCGCTGCCTCTCGCCTGAAGATAAAGAGTTTATCGGCCGTTTTCTAAATTGCATGACATCCACATATGCCAGTGCGTGTTCAACTGCCTCCAAATCCCTTTTTTCTTCTCGCTGAAAGGCATGAAGGTAGGGGAATCTTCCCATAAGGGCAATTTCTTCTACAGAGAAATCGAGTGCAAAGTGCGTTTCCTGCGGTACAAAAGCAGTCCTCTGCGCAAGCCTCTTCCGATCCATTGTCACAAGGTCCTGCTCTAGAATGAGAATTGTGCCTTTCTTTATCCTTAATATGCCCGCAAGAATTTTCAATATAGTTGATTTGCCAGCACCATTTGGACCAATAATACCAAGAAACTCTCTCTGTTCGAGCGAAAACGATATACCCTTTATGACCTCTTTCTCATTATACGAAAATCTGATGTCCCTTGTTTCGATCGCCTTCATGTTACTTCTTATAGAGATATATAAAAAAGGGAACACCAACGAGTGAGGTGACAACGCCGACCGGAAGCTCGTAGACAGTGATCGTACGTGATACAGCATCAGCAAAAAGCAGGAATGTTGCACCTAAGATAAATGAGGCCGGTAAATTATACAGATGTTTTGGCCCGAAGAGTAGTTTAGAGATGTGTGGTATTACGAGACCAACAAATCCTATGGCACCGACAATTGATACCGTAAGTCCGATGACGAGTGACGTGGTGAAGAAGATGATGAGTGATAATTTTTGGATATCGATGCCGAGTCCTGCAGCGGTCTCTAATCCCTGAGAGATGATATCGAGTTCACGGTAGTATCGATAGAGAAATATGATGAGTACTAACGAGATGGCGATAAGGAGTATAATGAATAAGCGATTCGCTGCATTTATAATAATACCAAGATACCCCATCAAGAGATAAAGAATTTCGTAGAGTTCCCTGCCACCAATAACCATGATAATCATCACGAGAGATGAGCATAGAAAACTCATCACCACACCGGCAAGGATTAATCGATCCCTGAATAATCCACCCCTCATTCGGGCAATGGTGAATACGAAGAAACCGACGCCGAGTGAGCCTAAAAAGGCAAAGATTGGGCTGATTGCCCCAAAGATGAGTATCCCGATCGAGCCACCCAAGGCTGCACCTGATGCTGAACCGAGCGTATAGGGTTCAACGAGTGGATTGCCAAACAGCCCCTGCAAAATACAGCCACAGAAACCCAGCATTCCACCAGCAAAGATACCGAGGATAACCCTTGATATACGGAGTTGAATGATCTCACCTGTGGGATGCGCAGGTCCAACGATGATGCCGACGAGTACTGCGATCATAAAGATCAGAATGACAGGTATGTATCTAGTCATTGATAATCTCCCTCAAGACCTTAAAACCTTCAACTAATCGTGGACCGGGTCGCATGAGATGATCTTGGTTAATATCTCTGTTGATTTTTTTATTCTTAACTGCATCAATATCCTCCCAACCCAACCGGTCCCTAATTTCATCGGGATGCAAGAGAATGATAATCTCTGGGTTTCTCTTTATGATCTCTTCTTGAGATACAACAGGATAATCCTTCTTCAAATCTGAGAAGATGTTTACACCACCTGCCATTTCGAGTAATTCATTGAGAAAGGTTTGCGCACCTATGGTGACGATCGGTCTTGGTGAGAGTTCAATATACACGCGTTTCTTTTCATCATCTCCAAACGGTCGTATTGTCATCTTCATTGCAGAGATGAGCGATTCTGCGACAGACTCTTTCTTCACAATTCCACCAATCTCAGCTATTTCTCTATATATATCATCGAGTGACCTAGGCGATGATACAAAGACTTTAATCTGTAGTTTATCGAGTTGCTTTTTTATCCGCATCTGCTCGGGTAAATTTACGATCACAAGATCTGGTTTTAAGCCTACAATTCTCTCCATTGAAGGATTAGAGAAATCTCCCACCTTATATATCTCTTTTGTCTGTTCTGGATAATCACAGAATGTGGTGACGCCTACTAAGGATCCTCGTGCATTGAGTGTGAAGAGGATTTCAGTCATTGCCGGTGACAGTGACACAATTCTGAAACCTGGTTCAGTAGATGGTGTATCACAATGGCAAAAAATAGATGCCACTGATACTAAAAAGATTGCCGAGCCTCTGCAAATTTTTCTTAATCGTCTTGCACTCTTGTTCATAGTTCTGTCTGTTCGGGTACACATTTGAATATGATCACAGAGGCCTATTATGCGAATATATACACGGGGCTTTTATTTTTTCTTTTTTTTATTCAGTTTCGTTTCAAAGTACTGATGCCACAGCCGTTCAAACTCTTTTGCCTTAAGGGATACCGTAGTGGTCTTGCCATGGACGTAATTCTCAAAATGCTGAAACTGAACATTTTCGAACCATCTTTGCAGTAAGATCAGGGGCAGTCCAACAACGAGCACGTACAACATCGAGAATTTTGAGCCATAGCCAAATGCAATGGAGATGATGAGTAACACAATACTCAGGTAGAACTGTGAGATATCTTTTTTCTCTATCGCCCCTTTGCTCATTACCTTCCGTCTCATAACTATTGAAATGATAAGGAGTGCAAGGCCAATGATGTGAATGAAGGGATAGAGGCCAATCTGATTTTTGTGCCACCAGACAATTGTTGAGATTCCAATAACAAAAGATGAGTAGAAGAAGAGTGCGAAGAGTGTGCGCAGTGGCCAACTGAACAGTTCTATTGGTACAAAACCTGCCTGAAAAAAGAGGCGTTGTTCATAGTACTCAAGGCCAAGCCAGACGACAAGGAGCATTGTATAGATGTAGCTGACAGACCAATTATGAAATGGGCTGAAAAAATTATAGAAGAACAATCCACAATATAAAGTTATGAAGACGACCCAGAGGAGTCTCTTCCAGTTGAGAGAGACTTTATTCATGCTTTGGTACCTCTGGTGGGTAGAGTATATCAAAGAGAGCCGTGCCTTGCGTATCGGGTAATGAGACTCTGTTATTCTGCATGAGCTCTCCCCATACTGCATAACCCTTCTCTTTACTCAACTGCTCTATCTCAGCCTTTGTCATTCTGTGTGACTCCTTCAATTTCATCTCGCATTGTACCTTATCTAAAAGGTCCCCGATACTAATTGAATCCTTTACTTCTCTGTCGAGGAACAGCATGTCAGGATATAAAATTATATTCACATCATCGTGAAGAGCGACCTTTGACAGGACGTACTCATCGAGCCTTTCACCCTCAAGACCTATCTTTGTGCTGAGTACCTCATCGAGCGTGTTCTCAAAATTGCTCAACTTATTGTGTAGAGTGGAATCGGGCGTCACCGTTATTGCACTCATACTTGTGTCGGTCAGTGCGCGTGCTTCTATCAGAAAATCAATCTTCTGTGGCGGTGAGGATATGAGATTTTTATCAATCACCCAGAGGACATCGCTTCTCTGTCTGACGAGTGTCATGATAACTTCATCCTCGATCGTTAGTGAATCCTTATCCATTGAAAGGATGGCAAATCTTATGCCTTTGTAGTTTGTGATTCCATAACCCATAGATTCTGGGATTGACATGTAGTGTGCATTATAAATCGTAGTGTCACAGATGATAAAATCGAGGGGAAATTCATCGAGTACTTGGTAAAAGCCTAATCTACCGAGGAGTCTTGCCATACAAGGTGGTTCTGTGTGAAGATGTCCGATCTTTATGCCAGGTGTATTTTTGAGCCCTGCAAGATACGGCTGTTCTCTGTAGATATCTTCATATAACGAAGAGAGATAGAGCACCTCGATTTTTTCAACTTTTGGCGCATATTTTTTGGGACAGTTGAGTAATAATGCAATCAGCAGCAGGAGAAGAGTATTAGATTTCACAACCTATTATAGCTACAGATTCGTTGATGTCAAGCGAGAGGATGCTCAGTCAGACTGCGATTCCTCCAAAAACTCTTTGATGTAGTCTTCTGCCTTCTCTGCATCCTCCTCATTGACCAGAACCTCACCCCAACCGCCTTTCATCACCTTAGGTAGACCATCGAGCCAACTCGTCTCAAATCTCCTTATCATCGCCTGAATATCCCAACTCTTGAGCATTTCCCTTAACGTAATAGCAGTAAATTCGTCTGGGGCAAGGTATACACGCTTGAGCATGCCTGATTATATGTTCATTTCCGCAAAAGTCAACACCGTCGATTACATATTGACTTACAAGTGCAGTTCTCTATAATTTTTTGTGAAAGACGCAGTAGCGATTGTTATCAAGAAGAATGGTAAATTCCTCATGATTAAAAGGGCAAAAAAGGGAGAGGCAGAAGATTACTGGTGTCCAATCACTGGTGCAGTCGAAGAGGGGGAGCAACAAGAGCAGGCAGTCATACGTGAGGCAAAGGAGGAGATGGGTGTTACTGTAGAACCGATCAGGAAGGTATGGGTATGTCCCACCGAGGATGAAGAATATCTCCTCCATTGGTGGTATGTTAAGCTCAAAGACAACATGATTAAGATGAATCGGGATGAGGTTAAAGAGTTTCGGTGGGTCGATTGTGCTGAGATGGAGAGGATGGGCAAGATGTTTTTGGCAGACCGGCAATTCTTCTGGGAGATTGGGGTCAATCTCGATGATTCAATTGAGAAAAAAATTACATAACCCCTGTTTCCTGTATTTGTTATGAAAGACGAAGAGACACGAAATCAATACTGCATCAGGGCTCGGGGACACTTTGTAACTACTCTACCTTCTTTTCGATTTTACTTTTTATTTCATACTTTGATGTAATCTTAAACGTGTGAAGAAGCTCCCAATACAGACAATGTTTATACCTTTAAGAAAAGTTCGTCAGTTCAGGAAGGTTTTTTAGGTTTCCTCTGTTTTGTAAGATAGTGTCATCTTCGCATAGCGAGTCTACTTTATCTGCAAGAGCGGTATAAAATTTTTATCATAGGGTGAGATCACAATCGTATTATTTGGTGACTGGTAGAGACCATGGAGATTTTCTAGGTATTTCCAGGATAGATATGCCCGTCCCCTCTCACCGATCAATGATTGGGCAATGATTCTCTGTGCCTCTGCAATTCCTGACGCCTCAATCTTTTTCCTTTCTGCCTCTTTTGTCTCTTTCAATAGGACGAATTCCATCTTTTGTGCGTCTTGCTCAGCCTCGAGCTTCGCCTCAATCGCATTCTTCACCTTTGGAGGCAGTGTGATATTTCTTAAGAGTACCTTTTCAAGTGCGATTCCCCGCGCATCAAAATCTTTTTGCAATTGCTTGCTGATTTCATCTTGAACTTCCTCTCTCTTTTCCGAATAGATCTCCACTGCTACATATCTTACTGTAGTATTTCTTATTGCTGTCCGCGCCGCGGGTCGAACTATCTTTGCTACGTAATCTTTACCAATCTTTTGAAACACATTTGCGGCTTCAGATGCCAAGAGATGATACCATACAGTTAAATCCATTTTGACCTCTAAACCATCCTTGGTGAGCGAGGAGATTGCATCGTCGCCGTATCGCTGGCCCTCTTCGGGTGCAATGGACATGGTATATGCCTGGGTTCTAATGGTCATGATTTCTAGGTTAACGAAAGGGTTTACAATATTCAATCCTTCTGAGAGGGTTGCCTTTGTCAGCACCCTACCAAAGAGGACCTGCACTCCGACAGAACCGGGCGGTACAATACGAATGAGCGATGCAATAATGAGAAGAGCAGCGAGAACAACACCACCGACGGTGGCAAAGTATCTCACCCTCAATTTGTCTTCGATGCGTACATCTTCGGGCCTCACTTTGTAGCCAGCCCTGAAGATGAAGAGACCGATAATAATGAGTATCCCTACTATAAACATACTAACCTCCTTTCGTAAGGGGGAATCCTTCCCCCTTATATCCAAAAAGAATTCTACACAGAACCGAATTCTTTTCGGATGCCTGTGAACCCCCTGGCCCGACAGTCACAGACGTTTGGCAAGAGGGTCTATGCCGTGTTGGCAACGAGCCAGTTTTTGATACTTCTGGTGGCATTTTGCCACTTTTTGGGCAATTGCCCAGGGGAATCCTTCCCCCTTATATCCAAAAAGAATTCTACACAGAACCGAATTCTTTTCGGATGCCTGTGAACCCCAATGATTGATACCTTAAGGCAATTTACGGGATCGATTTGGCGCCTGATAAAGCAGAGAGTGGCATCGTTCAATTTTTAATACATCCCTTTGGTTTACGCAACCTTTGGACTAACCTCCAGAATAATGGTTTTATCGTCTCTTCCGAGTAATCGTGGAGAGATCCGCGTTATAAATATTCTCTCCCATTTTCTTTTTGAAGTAATCTTCTATGCCTGCAAAGAGGACCGTAGCACGCTGCTCGAGTTTCTCTAAATCTGTATAACTACCATCAACAATTACTTGAATAAATTCGTCAAAGCCTTTCGGCTTTATCTGAAACTGTTTTGCCTGTGTGATGAAAGAACTTATTGTTTTATATGGAGTTTCGTTAATAAGTGCGATGAGTTTCAATACGTGTATCACGGCATCTGCAAGTACAGGAAAGAGGTTTTCTCCGTTCTTTTTCCTGATCACATTAAACAGTTTTCCAAATGACTCTTGGATTTCATATAGTACTTCCTTTGCGTGCTTAAAGCACTTTGTCGAGAGATTCTTAACTATATATTTTTGTACTTTCTTTATAAATCTCGGATTAATTAGCGGTTTCAAGGTATCTGAGCCTGAGATATACCAATATTCGTTCGGCTCAATCGTACTCCTGTAATATTCTTGTTCTGTAACGTAGAGACCTTCGACTAATATGCCATTTATGATTCTTCCAAATCCTATAGGAAGGGTTTTTTTATTTCTAACAAAAATCATCAACTCAATATCTGAGAAGTCAGTATCTTCATTGCGGGCATAAGAACCATCAGCAGCAATGGCAATGAGATTTTTGCCGAGTGCCTTTTTTATTCTTGGTACAATCATTTCAGTAATAATTCTTGTTCGCTGCGCATGTGTGTATTTTTTTAAACCGACAAATTTAGAATTTTTATGTATTTGCTTCAACACCTATCTCCGGCTCAATTATAATAGTATTTCACCGTGTGTCAATTATAAAGTCGCTCTGAACGGTTCTACATTGTTTGTAAAGAATGATAATGTATCTTCGGTGATTACTTACTACAAAACGTGTAGAGTATAATGTCGGGATTTTCTAAGGCACAATATTGTGTTTAAAATCTCACTAACGATGTCTTCAAGATTTCGAAAATGAGGTCGTCATAGGTAAGGCCGATTGCCTTTGCCTCAAGGGGAAGATTGGAGCCAGCTAAGAGACCCGGGATAGAATTTACTTCTAATACGTAAGGATTGTAGTTTTCGTCGAGGACATAGTCTACTCTTGAGTACCCATGCGCTCCGATCGCATCGTGGGCGGAGAGTGCAAGGTCTTGAACTTGCTTATACTGTTTTTTGGGAATGCGGGCAGGAACAACATACTCAGTCATACCTTCTGTGTACTTTGATTTGTAATCATAAAATTTGCGTTTCTTTGGTGCAATCTCAAGTACTGGCAGAGGAATGTCATTGATTATTCCACAGGTTACCATAATACCGGGAATGTATTTTTCGAGGAAGAAATCTCTGAATTTACGCCTTGTTCGCTTAATGAGTTTTTTCAATTCCTCTCTGGTTTCAACAATGCTCACCCCAACGCTTGATCCCTCGGCACGTGGTTTTATTACTACGGGTAGGTCTAATTTAATGATAATCTCATCAATATCGATGTTCTCCTCATGGTAGAATTCAGGTGTGGGAATACCATGGGCATTGAATAGATGCTTTGAAATAATCTTATCCATGCTTATCGCTGAGCCGATAACGCCTGAACCAGTATAAGGAATGCCTAAAAATTCAAGAATACCCTGTACCGTACCATCTTCACCAGGCTTACCATGGAGGGCAATGAAGGCGACATCAACACCCTTCAGTTTCTTTGTGAAATTTCTATCAACATCAATTCCCTTTGCAGAGAAGCCCTGTTTTTTCAGAGACTCCATGACACATTTTCCTGAACCGAGAGAAATTTCTCTCTCTGATGACCAACCGCCATACAACACACCTATTTTTTTCTTCGAAAAGAATTTCCGTGTCTGCTTCATACCATATGATAACCACAAAATGTAGTGAGTCAAGGATATAATCACTCTATTTTTCACCGATTTCTAAATTGCTTGTTGACAAATAGTATATTATATATATGATTAAACAGGAGGCCGAATGCGATTCTTGGGATTGATTTTTGTTATTATTGTAATTGGTTTCATGATCGGTTTTATGGTGCTCAATGCTGATTCGAAAGTTAATATAGACATCTTTGGGCAGAGGGTAGTTAACATTTCGCTCTCAATGGTCTGTTTCTACGCATTTATCGCAGGTATGGTTTTTGTCCTCATCTTTGCCCTTGCCGATGAGATTGTATTGAGGAGTAGTGTTCACAGACTTCGTAAAGAAAACAAGAATCTAAGAGATGAGCTAAGTGCCCTAAGGAACCTGCCTTTTGAGGAGGAGAAGTGACCGTTTTGACAATTATCGTCGTGGCACTCATCGCTCTTGTACTCTATCTCTATTTTCATCGTAGACGTGAAAAGATTACTGCTTACATACCCTATATCGAAGGACTGATCGCCCTCCTAGAGAATAATGGAGACCTTGCGATGAAGAAGTTTAAGGAGGCAGTGAACATCGACAGCGATCTTGTTGATGCGTACATCAGATTAGGTGATCAATATAGAAAAAAGGGAGACGTCTCACGGGCAATTCAGATTCATCAGTCACTTACTGTTCGACCGACGCTCAAAACGCATGAGGAGAAGAAGATCTATTATGCACTGGTACAAGATATGCTTGATACAAGTAGGCATAACAAGGCGGTAGCACTGCTCAAGGAAATACTGAAGATTGATAAAAAAGACAAATATGCGCAAGAATTGGTGCTGAGGATTTACGAAGATATGGAGAACTATGGTGATTGTATTGCGCTCTATGAAGAGGGGGGGATCAAACCGAAAGAAAGTAAAAAACATGCGTTTTACTATGCGTCATTTGCCGGTACAAAAATGAAAAACCTTACGGGAGACAATCCCGACGCAGAAAGAGCAGTTGTTAATCTCCTCAGAAAGGCCTTAAAGATTTCAGAAAATTCACTCACCGCGCTCCATCACCTCGGCAATTACTTCGAACAGAAAGGTGATTTGAAAAAAGCGAAAGAATACTACTATAGATTAATAGCGCATCATCCCGATTACGCATTTTTGATTATACCCAAATTTGAAAAGGTCTATTTCGAACTTGGCTCATTCGATAAAATAATTCCCGTCTATGAGAGAATCTTTATTGATAACCCGAATAACTTTTCAGTCGGCTTCGCACTTGCCGATTTATATGAAAAGAAGAATGATATAGAATCTGCAAAAGAGGTGTACCGTAAATTATCAGAAAAGCATCCAAAAAGTATCTTACCTCAACTACGTTTGCTCAGATCAATGGTTGAAGATGAGTCTATGAAGGAAAGGATTAGTGAAATAGAACACACTGCGAGCTACAAGCATTTTAAATGTTCAAAGTGTAGATTTGATACAGAGAAATTTACATTCTTGTGTCCACAATGTCATACAGCAGAATCATTTTTGCCCTACTTATAATCCCCTTTGTCCTCAACGCACAAGACATCGATGAGGCAATAAGGTTATTTAACGCGTTTCAATTTGAACGTGCTCGTGAAATATTTTTTGAGGTAGTAACAGATGTAGACGACCCACGCATCGCAGAGGCATATTACTACCTGGGGCGTTTGTCAATTGCGCCAGATTCGGCACTATCATACTATCAAAGGGTGACAAAAGATTACCCGCAATCTCGCTATGCGGATATTTCATATTTAGAGATCGCAAAGATTAATATTGCCCGCAGTAAATATGCAAATGCAATCGTCACGTTGAGCGAGCTCCTGCGGAATTATCCCGAGACAAACTCTAAAGATGAAATTCTATTCTGGCTTGGTGTTTCCTATATGAGTAATGGTCAGGAGAAGCAGGGAACAAATGTGCTGCAGGACCTGCGCACTCGGTTCCCAAAATCGATGTGGAGCGAACGAGCAGCAAATGTGGTTCCTACCAAGAAAACTCCTGAGACTATAGAGGAATATTTTACCATCCAGGTGGGCTCATATCGAAATAGAGAGAATGCTGAGAAACATGCCGAGGACCTCCGAAAAAGAGAATTTGATGTTGAAATTGTTGAGGCACAGGTAAAGGGTGAGGCATACTATCGGGTGTGGGTTGGTAAATTCGCAACTGCAGAACGAGCGAAGACATTCTCCATAAAACTCGACTCGTTAGGAATAAAAGGGAATGTCGTTAGAGGTTACTAATTGAATTCCGCCCATCTGCGGTGGGCGGAATTCGATAAAAAGTATAGTGGGCGTGCTTTAAAGGTGCAATACTGCAAACGTCGTTGATACTCCATGCAATTAACTCCTCTCCTTGAGCAGTACCAAAAGATAAAGAACAAGTATAAAGATACATTACTTCTCTTTCGTGTCGGTGATTTCTATGAGTTCTATTATGACGATGCAAAACTTGCGAGTTCATGCTTGGGTATTACCCTCACCTCAAAGACCATACAAAAGGGTGTGAGGGTCCCTTTGGCAGGGGTACCCATCAAGGCGAGCGAGAACTACATCGCAAAGCTGGTCAAACATGGTCTTAAGATTGCAATATGCGAACAACTTGAGCCGGCAGGGAAAGGGAAGAAACTCGTTGCACGGGATGTGGTTGAGGTTATCACACCGGGGACAATTCTCCGAACATCGCTCCTCGACGAGAAGAAGTCGCTCTTCTTGGCTTCCTGCCTGCCTGATGAGGAGAATGTTGGTGTCGCCTTCTGCGACGTCACAAGTGGTGAATTCTCCTGCGGCGAGATTAAAGCAGCACAGCTCCAGGAGATACTCCTCAGAAAAGAGACAAAAGAAGTCATTGTGCCAGAGGGGCTAGAGATCAAGGTCGACCTACCCTTGACACATCTTGATGGCTATCATTACATTAATGAAATCGCCTACAAACAACTGACCGATCATTTTAAGGTTATTGCGCTTGATGGCTTCGGTATCGAGGAACGCAAACTCGCTATTGGTGCCGCCGGTGCACTCCTCTACTATCTCTCTGAAAATCAGAAGTCTTCATTGTCTCACATCAACAAGATTCGCCTCTTTGAGGCGAAGGATGCGCTCTATCTCGATGCTGCTACGCGTAAGAATCTAGAGATTTTTGAGAACATAGGAGGTGGAGATGAGAGGACGTTGCTCTCGGTGCTTGATAATTGCCTCACATCATTTGGGAAGAGGCGCTTACGTTGTGAATTGCTCGAGCCACTGATCGACACACATCAGATTGAGGAACGGTTGGATGGAGTAGAGGAGTTGAAGAATAAAGAATTTTTAAGGCAGGAATTGAGAGAAGTCCTCACGTCGATTCGTGATGTTGAGCGGATGACAGCACGGCTTGCCTGTCAGAGAATAGTACCGCGGGAGATGGTCGCGCTCAAAGAATCCTTGGGTCTCTATCCAGATGTAAAGAACCTCATTGATGGATGCGAGAGTAATATAATAAGAAATATCTACACAAACATCGATAACTTTGACGATGTAGCACAGAAGATTGATGAGGCAATTGTCCAGGACCCACCGGCAAGCCTTGATGAGGGTGGCATTATTAAAAAAGCCTATTCGCAGAAACTAGACGAATTACGTGAGATCGCGCGCGGAGGTAAAGATTGGTTGGTGCAATTCGAACGACACGAGAGAGAAAAGACAGGTATTGCATCGTTAAAGGTTGCATACAACACTGTTTTCGGGTACTACATTGAGGTCACCAAACCGAATCTTCACCTCGTTCCTGAACACTACATTAGAAAGCAGACACTCGCAAATGCAGAAAGGTATTACACCGCCGATCTAAAAGAATTTGAACAAAAGATTCTCGGTGCCGAAGAGCAGATAAAGACGCTTGAATATGAACTTTACGTTGCACTCAGAGAAGAGATTGCAAAACGTACTGATGCCATTCTCGAGACAACACGGGCGCTTGCGATACTGGATGTACTCCAGGGATTTGCCCAGAACGCAGTACTCAACAACTATTCGAGACCAATCGTGAATAGCGAGCACAAAATAGTAGTTTCTGAAGGCCGCCATCCTGTGGTTGAAAAAATATTGGATAAAGGTTCGTTCATACCGAACGATGTATTGGTTGATAGGGACACAAACCAGATTCTCATCATTACAGGGCCCAATATGGCTGGAAAATCAACCTACCTTAGGCAGGTCGCCTTAATAACGGTCATGGCACAGGTGGGCAGTTTCGTGTCTGCTAAAGAGGCAAAGATTGGTATTGTGGACCAGATCTTTACTCGAATCGGTGCCAGTGATGATATTTCTAGGGGCGTGAGTACATTCCTTGCAGAGATGATGGAGACTGCAAACATCTTAAACAATGTGACCGAAAAGAGCCTCGTGATTCTCGATGAGGTCGGTAGGGGGACATCAACCTATGATGGGCTTGCACTTGCATGGGCAGTTGTTGAATATCTCCATAATACAAAAAAGCCGAGAACACTGTTTGCCACTCATTTTCATGAACTCACGCGGATTGAGGATTTCTTAAAGAGAGTGAAGAATTACAACTTCCTTGTCAAAGAGTGGGGCGATGAGATAATCTTTTTGCGCAAGCTGAGTCCTGGACCGAGTGATCAGTCCTATGGTATACAGGTGGCGAGACTTGCCGGCCTGCCTGGATCGGTTATCACCAGGGCGAAAAAAGTCTTGAGTGAGTTTGAAGAAGGTGAGATCTTTAGTATGAGACGCCTGAAGAGAGCCAAAATGACCCAGCAGGATCTGTTTGTCGATAAATAGAGAAAAGAGCGTTTGGTGACAATACCCCTTGACAAATTCATTCATTTGATTATAATAAACTGATACCAGACTGTTGTGTCTAAAAGGTAGAACATTTCCCCTCCCGGTCGCGACCTGCGGGTCGCGGCCGGGAGGGGCTTTCGGAGGGGACGAGGTCTAAAAGAGTATTAAATTTCGAGATAAATGCTGGTTTTTTGTTGTATTATAACATATCTTTGCACGGAATCAGTCAAGAATTCCCCAAATCTGTTGATATATTGTGGTGAAAACGAGAAATGATGGTTTATGTCGACCCGTAGGGTCTATCGAATACCCAACTTCTTGACCTTTTTATGCCGCCTTTTTATCGCGTTCCTCGTGTCAACGATCAACCGAGAATGTCTTAAAATGAAGTCGTAATCATAAGCAGAATGGTCGGTGAGGATGACCACAGCATCATACTTTTTCAGTGCCCGCGGCGTCAATCTTACTGATTTTATTTTCTTGTCATCGACACTAAACTCAGAAACATGTGGATCGTTGTATTCAACGAGCGCAATCCTCGGTTGCATTATTTGATAGACCTTAATCGCCGGTGAATCTCTGAGATCAGAGATGTCTTTTTTGAACGCCATTCCAAGGAGAAGAACCTTTGCCTTGCGCGGACATACGCCTGCATTACTTAATGCATCTATTGTCTTATTCGTGACGAAATAGGGCATCTCTTCATTAATTCGCGCAGACAGCTCAATAAAAACTGTATGAAAATCGTACTCCCTCGCCTTCCATGATAGATAATAGGGATCTATTGGTATACAGTGACCGCCAACACCAGGACCTGGGTAGAAGGGCATAAAGCCAAATGGTTTTGTCTTTGCTGCCTCGATGACTTCCCAGATGTTAATATTGCCCATCCGTTCACAGAGTTGTGCGAACTCGTTCACCAACGCGATATTAACATTTCTGAAGGTATTTTCAAGCAACTTTGTCATTTCTGCTGCTCTCGGCGTGGAGACTGGACAAACCCTATTTACAAACCTCTTATAAAACGTTGTCGCGACCTCTGTACATTTCTTTGTGACACCGCCGATGACCGTTGGCGTATTCGTCACACCATATCTTTTGTTACCCGGGTCAATACGCTCTGGACAGAAGGCGAGATAGAAATCCCTCCCGACCTTGAGGCCAGATTTATTCAATAATGGTAGTATCACCTTTTCAGTCGTTTCTGGGTATGTGGTACTCTTGAGAATCACCAGATGTCCCTTTCTGAGAATTTTCCTAATCTCCCTTGTGCTGTCATATACTAGCTGTAAGTTAGGTTCTTTATTCACATTGACTGGTGTAGGGACACAGATGAGGATGACATCACAAGATTTTAATTGTCGGTAGTCGCTCGTTGCCTTAATCTTCTTACGTTGGACAAGCCTTCTTAATTCTGGCGAGTTGACGTCACTAATATAAGAGTTACCTTTATTGATCGCTGAAACCCTCTTCTTATTAATATCGACACCGATCACGTCGAATCCATTACGGGCAATCTCCACAGCAAGAGGGAGCCCCACATAGCCAAGACCTATCACACCAACCTTTGTTCTCTTCTTATTTATAAAATTATCTAACATGTTTTTCTCCTTTTTTCGCATTTAGGTATTTGTATTATACATTCTTTTAGGATTTTATCAAGACCGAGTATAATAAAGTCCTTTTGTCAAAGAATTTCTTAACGTTGACAAGTGAGAAAATATGTTTAAAATAAAATCGTGGAGGAATCACGCGTTTTTGATTTCTTGAAAGAGATCGCGGTAGGTTTTAAATTAGCAAAATCCTATCCACCAGGACATCCGCGCATGGACAAGGTGGTGGATAATACAATGGCACAACTCGTGAGAATCTACAATGAAATTCCTGCATTTTCGCTCTATTTTCTTGAACAGACAGTGATATTTCAAGATATGAGAATCGATGTTTTTCGAAATGCAGCCGTTTGTTCGCTCCTTGAGGCACTCAGAAAAACAGGAATTAATAGTCTGACGTTTGAACCAGGTGTCTCAGCCGAAGATATGCAAAATCTCTACGAGGTCGTCAGCAGTTCTAAATTGAAGCTCAGAGAATACGGTGATGCATCAACAATGTTGGTGACGAGGGGGACACAGAAGATTAAGATAAACTCAGTCAAATTTGGTATTCAGAGAGGTGCCACCGTTCAGATTGCGCAGGAAGCAATGACAACCAAAGATCCTGGTGAGATTGTGGAAGGGCTCAAGAATCTGAAGCTGCTCCTTGAAAAAGGTATCCCTGGTATTGACAAAGAGGTTAAGAAGGATAAGAAGAGCATCGTTAGACTTGGTGAGCGTAGTAACAATGTTGAAAAAGGAGTTATCGACCTTGAAATAAAGACATCATTCAAGAAGATTGTTACCGATCTCAACACCGTACCCAAGAAATCCTGGCGTACCTATAGCGAGGCGGTTGCACGAATCATTGAGAATCTGCCCGGAGAACAAAGAGTTGAGTTATTAAGAGATGTTGAGTTGAAACCTTTTGTCTTGAAGTTATTTTCGAGTCTCAGTGATGATACGTTGGCGCAAATCATATTGAACAAAATTCAAGATAAGAACAAGACTGAGGTGAAAAAGATCGTGGGTGCAGTTGGCACAGAAAAGATTGCAAAGGTCGCGCCTGATCTGCAGGATGAAAATCCTCATATCTATGAATATCTTGAAGAAATTGGTGTCGTCTTAGGTGAACTCACCGAGAAGATGGAAGGTGCTGTATCAAAGGATGATCTTCGTGCTTCACTTAAATCTTACTACATCATGCTCGATTCAAAAGATGCCTCTGTACGAGAGGAAGGAATGAAGTCCCTCATCATGATGGCGAGCCGCTTTGTGAAACAGAAGAATTTTGACTTGGCTGACGAAATAATAGTAAGAATCTCTAACGCCCTTGTACAGGAATCGGTTAACGAGGTCATATCAGGGTCAATCGAACACTTAACCGGACTGTATAAACTCTCCAGGGAATCGAAACAAGAAAAATTTTGTTCTATGATCTTAGAACCATTCAGTAAAATCCTGGGGAGGAGTGATTTACCAGTCGACTTTAAGAGTGAGATCGTCAAGTTCTACGGAACTACAGGAAATCCTGCCGCGTTACCCGTGCTCTTTTCTTTACTATGGGACAGTGGCATATATCCTGATGTGCGAGCGGCAATCCTGAAATTTGGCAAAGATGCGGTAGGTGAGGCACTCCTTACCTTGAAGGAAGCAGAGGACCGTCCATTGACCACAAAGTTGGTGGATGTACTCAAGAATGTTGGTAAAAATAGTGTCGACATATTGATGGATAATCTTGATGATGCTGAGTGGTTTCTGAGGAGAAATATTATTGTCATCTTGGGTGAAATTGGTGACAAGAGTGTCGTTACCCGTCTGCTCACCTTCTTAGAGGATGAAGATGACCGTGTTCGGCTGGCAACGGTTCAGGCATTAGCAAACCTGGAGTCTGAAGAAGGGCTTTTCAAGGCGTTAGATGATCAATCTGTAGAGGTAAAGGCCGAGGCGGTTAAAGGATTGAGACGACTCATCACTGTTGAAGAGGCGAAAGTTTTGCTTCCGCTCTTTAAGACTCGTGGCGATAGTATCCACGCTGAACTTTTAAAAATTATTGGCGACAAGAAAATGTCTGATGCCTCAGAATCGGTTATTGATTATATAAAATCTCTTGAGCACAGAGAGGATACTGCAGCACAAAAGATGAAAGAGGTCGCCATTACGACGCTCGTGAGGTCCGGAGTCTGGAATATAAAGTCAATTCTTGAAGAATTCAGGCGTTCCGAGGATATGACATTATCGAATCTCGCAGCAAAGGCATTGGAAAAAATCGCCTAATGTATCAAAACATCATAAATAGATGCCTCTGAGGATTTTTCAATGGGCGAGAGGTGAATCATATTCACAGTATGATAGCAGTAATTGATTTCGGCTCGCAATATACTCAACTCATTGCACGCAGGATACGAGAATGTAGGGTCTATTCAGAGATCTATAGCTGCTCTCTTGGTGCCAGCGAATTACCTAAAGAGAATCTTGAAGGACTCATTCTTTCTGGGGGGCCAGGCAGTGTCTATAGGGCAGAGACCCGAACATATCGGCACTTTTTTGATACTGACATACCTCTTCTTGGCATCTGTTTTGGTATGCAGCTTGCTGCAGAAATCCTCGGTGGAGAGGTGAGGTATAGTAGGAAAAGGGAGTACGGTCATGCCCGTATTACCACACGAACAAATAAGCTCTTCTCAGGTATACCGAAGGAGTTCACTATATGGATGAGCCATGGTGATACAGTAGTGGGAGTTCCTCCTGGTGCAAAAATTATCGCATCAACCGGAGCCACGCCCATTGCAGCCTTTCAACTGAGAAATGTGTATGGCCTGCAGTTTCATCCTGAGGTCCACCACACACAACATGGTCGTGAGATAATAAATAATTTTCTCCAAAAGATATGTCATGCACAAAAGACGTGGTCCATGGATAAATTTGTTGATGATGAGATCATGCGAATCCGGAAGACTGTGAGACAAGAGAGAGTAATCTGTGCAATCAGTGGAGGTGTTGATTCGACCGTTGCTGCAGTGCTCACCTCGAGAGCGGTGAAGAAAAATCTCATTGGCATCTTTGTGGATAACGGACTGCTCAGGATGAACGAGAGGGAGGAGGTTCAGCGGAATCTGAGACGGCATATGGACCTGAAAATTGTCGATGCGAGGAGGAGATTTCTTTCTAAATTAAGGAACGTAAAGAATCCAGAGAGGAAGAGGAAAATCATTGGTCATGAGTTTATCAAGATATTCGAGTCAGAGGCGAAGAGGATCAAAGACGCGAAGTATCTCGTGCAAGGAACACTCTATCCTGATGTGATTGAATCTGGTCATGGCGTTGGGCCGTCTGCGGTTATCAAAAGCCATCATAATGTGGGTGGTCTTCCTGAAAGAATGAGATTAAAGATTATCGAACCGTTACGACTACTCTTTAAGGATGAGGTGAGGAAGATTGCACAGATCCTCGGTTTACCGCCCGTATTTGTTGAGAGAAAACCATTTCCTGGCCCAGGGCTTGCCGTCAGAATCGTTGGTCCGCTGACTGAAGAACGCCTTAAAATTCTGAGGGAAGCAGATAAGATTTTGCTGGAAGAGGCACACGACTTGAAGAACTACAAAAATATCTGGCAGATATTTGCGGTGCTCTTACCCCTGGGAAGTGTTGGAGTAATGGGTGACAAGCGTACGTATGACTCGGTATGTGCTATCAGAGCCGTCAATAGCGAAGATGGTATGACTGCGGATTGGGTGAGATTGCCTCATAAATTTCTCGCCCGGGTCTCTAGAAGAATAACCAATGAAGTCAAAGGAATCAACCGTGTGGTTTATGATATAACCTCGAAGCCACCATCAACTATCGAATGGGAATAAGAGTTCTCTATATTGTAGCAGCGGTTTATGCTGTAGTTAGTAGTCTCGGCTTTCTTCAGAGGGACCTACCTCCATATTTTCTCCCTGTCCTTTTAATCATCCTCACACTCTACTACTTATACTATACCCAAAAGAGGAAGATTCAATTTGCTCATACGATCCTGGCTGGTATTGTTGCAAATCTATCGGTTCAGCTTACGGGAGGTGTTCACTCACCACTTTTCCTATCTTATGTTATCGTACTTCCAATCATAGGATACAAGGAGCACTATTCAAATTACTGGATTATAGCCTTTTGCATGCTCGGTGCCGAAATTCTTTCTTCTTTATTTAATCGTGCATTTATCATATGGCCTATGGGTCTATTTGGTGCCGCAATTTTTGTCTTTGGAATCATAATAAAAAAGCGAATGGAAAATGTAGATTTCCTCAGGAAGTCTTTGGTGAAATACGAATCACGCGATGAATTCTTTAGTCCAGCAAATTTTGAACACAAGAGAATAGTGACGTCCGTAAGAGATATTGACCAACATGCAGGGATTGAACGGCCACTTTTATTCTATGTCAAACTGATAGATACAATGTTTAATGCCTACACCACAGCGATATTTTCTCGCTACAATGACAATCTGACGCTCATCCAGGGTTTTTCACATTCAGAGCTGTTCAGACGCGACTCCGTGATTGACATAAAAACTGGAATTTATCGACAAGTAATATCAGCAAGAAAGACCATTTTGATAGAAGAATATGTGCAAGATCCTGAGGAACTTGGCTATTACAAAGGAGAAATAAAAATTGCTTCTGTACTTATCGCACCAATAATGATACTCGATGAGATTGAAGGAATTCTGGTAATAGATAAAAAAGATGAGCAGTTCAATGAAAAAGATAAAGAAAAATTTGATGAGGCAGCGAAAACCGCGGGATTCTTTCTCTCCATGCTTAAACTATACGAACAAAAAAGTTATGAGGCAAAATATCTCAAATTCATCGGTGAGCATGTTAAAGAATTACACAGAGAGTTGGAATTAGAGACAATTTTGTCGGATGCAGCCCAGTCTTTTAGGGGTGTAATGGAATGTAACGATGTAACGATTGCCTCAATCGATGAATTGAATAATGTGGGTGAAGTATTACAATCAACATATGTCAAGGAGCATGAAAAATTCTCACTCGATGAAGGTCTTGTGGGACACATTGCGCGACACAAGAATTTCATAATTAAAGAGGACCTCAGTGAAGGTAATCTTGTTGTGTTCAAAAAGGGCGTGAAGACCAAAAATTTATCATTTGTTGGAGTTCCCGTGCAATTAGATGATGACTTACTTGGTGTTATGTGGTTTGAGGACAGCCGAAAGAATAAATTCAACGAAGACAGCGCACAGGCACTCAATATCTTGGCTTCACAGTTATCATTTGCCTGGCAGAGGGCAATTCATCATGAGCAAGAAGTAGAAAAAGCGGCGCGAGATGGACTTACTGATTTATACAGTCACCGACGTTTCCAGGAGATTCTTGAGGAATATATTAAGAAAGAGAAGGATCTGGTGTTACTCTTCTTCGATATCGATCATTTCAAAAGAATTAATGATACCCATGGTCATCAAGCCGGTGACGAAGTCCTTAAATTTTTGGCGAAGCGCATAGCGACAACTGGAATCGCTGCCCGTTATGGTGGTGAGGAGTTTGCCATAATTCTTCCTAAATACTCCCTCGAAAAAGGATTGAGAGTTGCCTCTCGCCTGAAAGACTATGTGAAGAAGACGGAGATAAGATTCGATGGGACGAGGATTAACATTACTGTAAGTATAGGTGTTGCACATTATCCAGGAGATGCAAAAACGAGGGTCGAATTGATAGAAAAAGCTGACCGGGCGTTATACAGAGCAAAGACAACTGGACGGAATAGAATTGTTGTTGCAAAAACACTAGAGGAAAAAGGATATCAGGAAATCACTCATTCTGATCTACTCCCATGAAATTTGGAATAGCATTGGGTGGTGGTGGAGCCAAGGGGTTGGCTCATATTGGTATCATTGAGGTACTCGAGCAACACGGCATAAGACCTCAATTTGTGGCTGGCACATCAATTGGTTCAATAATTGGCGCCTTATATTGTCTACATGGTTCTGCAGACAATCTGAGACAAATGGCGATTGAGATGATCAATTCTGAGGAATTTAAGAATTTGGAGTTAGACAAATTCTACACAGATGCAGAGAACATTCTTGAACGATTTAAAAAGGAACTCTTTGAAAAGTTCTATTTTGGTACTTTGTTATTCAAAAAATCACACTCGAAAATTGAAGCGACAAAAAAACTATATAATAATCTATTTGGTAATAAAACATTCAAGGACTGCAAAATTGCTTTTACCTGTAATGCATTAGATATCCAATCAGGTGATGAGGTCGTCTTTCGGTCAGGATCGCTCGCTGAGGCAGTACAGGCAAGCTGTGCAATTCCCGGTATATTTCCACCGTTTATTAAAAATAACAGAGTCCTCGTTGATGGCGGTGTAATCGATAACGTCCCGATAGGACCATTAAAGAAGGTCGGGGCGAAGATAGTTCTTACCATTTATCTTGGCAGCCATCCTCAGTTTAAGGGAATTCCCGACACAGGATTTCGAATCAATCAGCGCGCACAATCCTTTGTGCGGTATTATCTCGACCAGAACATACTCACACTCTCCGATTGTGTAATCGCGCCAGATGTTACTGAATTTCACTGGGCAGACTTCTCTCCTGTCGACGCGCTAGTAATGGCGGGGAGGGAAGCAGCCGAGAAAGACATAGAAAAGGTCAGGGCAGTAATATCTTTTTGGTATAGATTGAGAAAAATGTTTAAATAAAACTGCATTTGCTTTTTTGATTGACAAACAATAAGTTGCTGCTATAGTATATATGCTCAGTGTGGTATTAAAAAGGGGAGGAAATGATGAAGTTTGACAAAAATGTGCTCTATATAATGTTTGGGTTTATCTCGGTGATTTTACTGTTGACTCTCTCATTTGCGCAGACACTACAAAGTGATCAGGAGAGCATTGAACACTACACCGATGTCAAAGGAGATGAAATGGAAACAAGGATATCTACAAGACATGCCATGAAAATTGTAGGTTTGGAACTCCCGGAAAAAATGGAGCCATATATTCTCCAACTATGGATAAAACTAAATACCATGATGGCATTAATACCTAACCAGGTGAATCCTCATATGTTATATGGAGTCTATAAGGGGGAGATGGTAGGAGATAAGATACATTACAGCTATATGGTAGGGATAGAGGTAGCAGATATCATAGAATTGCCGGCAGGAATGTCATTATTGGAAATACCTCCGGCAGAATGTGTTGTTTTCTTTCCACGAGGACATATCGGTAATGTTGTACAAACTTATGCGAAAATAAAGGACTGGTTTAAAACCAGTGAATATGAAGCTCATGATGAGGGTTATATTTTAGAAGTATACAATACACAACAGGATTTAAACGAAAACTATGTTGTAGAGATATGGAAAGAGGTGAAATAAAATTTCAGTAAAGTGCTGCGTTTATTTTATGGTTTGTAGTAACACAGTGAAACCTTGCCGTCATCTATAACTCCATAGGAAAAGTGTTCAATCCAATCACCGGTATTCATGTAATACTTATTATTTGGAAATTTCCTTAATTGAGGTACGTGGGAGTGTGCAAGGATTACTATATCAACTTTCTGCAATTTTTCTTGTGCATATTTTTCAAACATAGTAATAAAATGAGGATTCCTTCTCTGCTTGCGTGAGAGATACGCGATTCCCTGAGCGAGAAAAACGCCAATATCTGGATGAAGGGCACGATAGAGCGCATGATTCAATCTTGATGTCATGAGGTTCTGCCACAATGTTGTCCAAAGTCGTTTATCGATGCTGTGCCCATGTGCCAAGAGAACGTCCTTGCCATCGATGGTTAGAATGATGGATTGTGGATGGACAATGAAGCCGAAATTTTTAAGAAAATCACCTGTTATGATTTCATGATTTCCTAGGATAAAATGAACTGCTATACCATCCTGAACGAGATTGTATAATGCTGCGAGCGTCTTTAGATAGTCTTTTGGAAAGACAACGTTATATTCAAACCAGAATTCAAATAAATCACCGAGAATATAGAGATCGGTAAAGTGCGATCGCATGTCATATAAGAATTTCTGCAACATTTTTGCTCTGTAACTCGCATCGGTTCGTATGTGGGCATCACTGATAAACACATGCATGATGCTATTATACAGAATTGTTGATATCAGTCAATAAACGGATTGACAGCACGGTCTGTCCAATATATAATAAGCTATGACAACGATAACATTTGTTGGGCTCCTTTTATTCACACAATATTTCGGGCAGAATAAAATCCAGTATAAGAATTTTGATTTTAAGGTACTCAGTACTGATCATTTCAAAATTTATTTTTACTCTGGTGGCGAGGCTCTTGCCGATTTTGCTGAAGAGGTGCTGGAAGATGGCTACGAAATGCTCAGTGAGGATCTCGGTATTGAGGTGGACTTTACTATACCAGTGATTCTCTATAACTCTCCCAATGATTTCTCCCAGACTAATGTTACCTTGGGATTAATTGAAGAAGGCGTGGGCGGCTTTACCGAGATACTCAAGAACCGCATGGTCATCCCTTTTAACGGTGACTATGAGGCATTTCGGCATGTCTTGGTCCATGAATTGACGCACGTATTCCAATTTGTGGTATTCTTCCCATCAAGGATGGAGGCACTTTTTAGTGGTGATATTTTCTATTCAGTTCCACTGTGGGTTATGGAGGGTCATTGTGAATTTGAGTCATTGGAATGGGATTTAGACTCTGACATATTTATGAGAGATTTGGTCATGAACAACGCCGTGGTTCCGCTTTCTGTGTTAGACCGTTATGGCGGGTATCTTATCTACAAAGAAGGTCAGGCCTTCTTCAACTATATTGCGGAAAGGTATGGTAGGAAAAAGGTTGGTGAATTTATACATCTGCTAAAGGCAAAAAAGAATCTCGAGACGACCTTCGTAACCCTCTTCGGTGTTGGCATGGAGGATATTAGCAGCCAGTGGATGAGATACTATCAGACAAAATACTGGCCTACAATCAATCTGGTGGATAATTTCGATAAATTTGCGCGTATCATATACAGCCACAAGAAGACAAATACCATTTATAACACTTCTACCGCAATTTCTTCAAAGGGTGATAAGATTGCATTCATTAGTGACCGGTCCGGTGTTGCGGAGATAATCATTATATCAAGCATAGATGGCCAGTTGATTAGAAAACTGTTGGAAGCAGAGTACTCTTCAGGCTATGAAGGCCTGCATCTCTTCCAGGGTGGTCTTTCGTGGTCACCCGATGATAGCTACATCTCCTTTGCAGCGCGATCAAAGGGTCAGGATGTACTATACGTCTTAGACGCACAGAATGGTAAGATTCACAAAAGGCTCTCGTTCGCTCTCGATGGAATTTACTCACCAAAGTTCTCTCCACATGGCAGCGAGATTATATTTGAAGGTCTCAAGGACGGCTACTCTGATATTTACATTGTTGACGTAGAATCTGGAACCACTAAGAAAATAACCGACGATATTTATAGTGACAGATACCCGACTTTTTCACCCAGTGGTTCAATTGCATTTGTATCAGACCGTCCTGATTCCAATGAGACATACCACTATGGTAGTTATGCAGTATTTCTCTACGAAGACGGTCTTAGTAGACGATTAATTCCTCGAACCAAATATGTGGCATCACCATTCTTTGAGCCTGATAATGGATTGTTCTTTGTTGCTGATTATGATTCATCATATAATCTGTATTGGTATTCCTATGATAGCACACACGTAATCAAAAAGACCGAGATTCTCACCGGCATATACTATCCTACAATCTCAGCCGATGGTGGTAAGATTGCCTTCTCATATTTAAATGACTATGGTTATGATGTTTGCGTAGTAAAGGATCCATTATCTAAAATGGTTGACAGTGAATTGCCAGAAGAATTGGTCAGCGAATTCACCTACGAAGAAGTAGCGCTCGATGAGGGGCGAGTCGGTAAATACAGGACTAAGTTCACGGTTGACTATTTTGTTGCAGGGGCTTCTTACTATTCTGCATTGGGGTTTTCCGGTCTCGGGCAGATCGCGCTCAGTGATATGTTGGGTAATCACCACATCCAAATCGCTACTGATTTATATGGCAGTCTAACGAACTCAGACGTTTTCATTAATTATTGGTATCTCGGGAAGAGAATAGACTATGGCATTGCATTATTTCAATACCTGAATTACTTTCGTGAATATGATGATCTGTTTGAGTGGCGCCGTTTAGGAATCGGTGGTATTATGCAGTATCCGTTCGATCGATTTTTTAGGGTCGAATTTGGCGTTTATGCCTACAAACTCTATGAAACTCAGTGGTATGATTTCTTCGTTCCTCCAGAATGGGATTCGAATATCTATGATGACCGGAGTTATAATTTCTTATATCCGAATCTTGCCTTTATCTTTGATAATGTCACATGGGCAGGTTTCGGTCCACATCATGGTCGACGGGTAAGGTTATCTGGTTATGCCACTGTTTTCAGTGATTTTAAAATAAGGAGTAGTGTCCTCGATTATAGAAGATATTTTCGTCTATCACCGAGATCAAGTTTTGCCACACGTCTGGTGCTCGCTGGCAGTTTTGGTACAGATGTTGACCTTTGGTCTATAGGTGGTCCATTGTCCCTTCGCGGTTTTGATTACTATGAATTTACTGGTTCAAAACTGGGTTTTATCAACCTCGAATATCGTTTCCCATTCATCGACCGTTTAAAGATGTCCTTTCCTTTGCCCCTCGAGTTTAGAAACATTCGCGGTGTGCTCTTTGCTGACTTTGGTGGTGTCTATACAGACTCCTTTAAGGTGTATGAGACCGAAGGTGGATTTCAGCTGCAGGATCTTAAAATGGGTATTGGTGGGGGGATCAGATTCAGTTTTATGTACCTCATCTTTAAATTTGATTATGCGCGTGCATATAATTTCAGTGACTTTACTGACGACTGGAAGTTTCACTTTACTATCGGTCCAGAATGGTAAAATAAGTCATTCTGTAGAGATTAATAATCAATCTTGCAAAAAGAGGCGGCATTGCATGCCGCCTCTTGTATTTCTGAATAGCTTACAGGAAGCACAATTCTATCGTGTGATGAGAATGAGTTTTTTTGTTGTTGATTCCTGTTCATAATCTACCTTCAAGAAGTATATTCCCGTACTCAATTTTTTTCCGTTGCTATCGCTGCCGCTCCACTCTAACCTGTGTTTGCCCGGCTCTCTAAGTCCTTCAGTGAGCGTCACGACGCGTCTGCCTGTGATGTCATACACCGTTGCTTTTACAGAACCCTTTGTCGGTACTGAAAACGTAAGTGAAATTTTTTGAGTAAAGGGATTCGGTGATGGTGAGTGCAGTATAAATCTTTGAACTCTATCACCTTCACGCGTCTGTATGCCGACATCAGTCGCGGTGAATACCCTCATCATGAAATCATAAAAGGGCCACTGATGCCAGCCTGGGGTCGACGATTCAGTCCAATACCAGTATGATAGGCTGTCAAGAGGTTGGGTATTATCCATACCAATGTAGGGTGCAGTGGGTGAGGTGGCGAGCCAGTGGGTTATAAACCAGATAGGGTTTGTATCGGTCATCTGAATTGGTGGTGTATATTCCTTGACTACCCAACCCGATTCTACTGGATAGATTGTTTCTGCCGGAGCAACATAATATACAGGACTAAGACCTGGTAAACCTGAAGAATCACTATTCAAGGACATTATAATTGGATAAGCGCCACTTACATAGAATCGAGCACGTTTAATGTAGTATGGTGCTGAAAGGCATGGGATCATCTTCTCAGCAAACTTGTTGTCATAGAAATCACCAGAGACATAACCATAAGTGTCAAGAAAGCCATCATCATAGAATATCTCCGTAGTTGTGTTTGTTACTGTTGTCATAGTATCGTTTAAAGGACTGAAATCGTCCGTTACCTGCGTATAGACATACGATGTATAGAACCCCGTATCAGAAGGTACCCAGGTTGGTGTCAAGATAATCCTGGCAGTGTGCAAAGGGCTGAGATATGCCTGACCACTGCCTGTATAGACGAGCGTGTTCAGGTGATCATAGATTTCACAGCTGACCGGGATATTTTCTGTATAACTACCCCAGTTGGTTACTGCAACTCGTGGAGACTTTGCATAATACAGCGTTATTTCACTAAAAGGATAGTAGATTCCTGTAACGGCGCCATCATGGTAGCAAATACTATTCTTCATGAGTATATCATTGCCGAGGAATTCATCACCTGCGAGTGTCGTCTGCACAACGGTCTCAAACCGTCCATAATACGGCACGGACCAACTCGCTGAGAAATCCACTGTCTGAGAAGAACCAGAACCTAAGGCGCTGACAAATACGGTATCTGTATACAGCTCTGCATACGTGGAATCGGAGATAGTACAGATAGTGTTGAAACTTGCTTGCTCTGTACCATAATTTTTTACAACTGCCTGTGGTGTAAACATTTGACCAACCTGTAAGAAAGAACCTGGAATAGTAATTGCCTCAACGCCAACATCATTGCTTAACGCATCGCGGATCTGAATTGCGTACACCTGACCACCATTTCCCATTTCTCGGGCATGGACCGCCTTCCCGCCCGCAGTAATGAATGAACCATCTCCTGCTATATCTACGTTGAATATTGAACCTGGTTCATCAATATCATCGAGCACCTGGAGCAGTGGAGTAGATGAAGTCTTCTCAAAGACAGTAATAACATCACCAAAGGTGCCATTATACTGTCCCCAGGAGCCGGCAACACACCGTGAACCATCTGCAGACAGTGCACAATTCGCAACGTAATCACCATACTGGTCATATTCCCAGAGCGGTGTTGCCGAAGAGGAATCATACATCAATACTTTCCCCGTATTGCTCGGAGTGTATTGGAATGTTCCGGCCATAATGGTTGAGCCATCGTCAGATACGGCAACCGCAGTCACCCAAGGATGACCAACATAGTGTTGCCAGACTAAATCATACTCAGCACCATCCCAACGGTACAGAGACACCCTTCCATAAAAATCTCCTCTGACGACGTATTTGCCATCATCAGAGATCTTGGCTACAGTCTGGCCATACTGAAAGAGTGAATCACGCCTCGAGCCATCCAGATTGTAAATATATATCGCATCGTATGTTGACACACAAAAAACAGAACAATCACCGGTAGCATCAAGCCCATAAATACCCCTGGTTGGGTTAAAGGAAAGAGAGCGAATCGTATCACCCGTATCGCTGAGAATGAATAGTCTGCCCTCAGCGATTCGGGAGCCGAGCACTGCATAGATCGTGCCGTCATCATTTACGGCGACAGCAGAACCCTGCATACTCGTTGCAGCCGTGAATCCATCTGGGAAATAATAGAGCCACTGAGGAGATGGAGAAGAAGCACTAAAACTGTGGTATGGCTCACCCGATGAAGTGACTCCTATATCCTGTCCAGAGAAGGATATATCAACGGGGATGAAAAAATCGGCATTGGACATCAAATATGACCAATCTGGCGTATTGGTACCGAGCGTTCTGTAGAGGCTCGTTCTTTCGTTATTCAAATACCAGCCTGCCTGAATCCACATACCGCTGCCAGAGATCGAAACATGCTCGGCAATAGCGTTTTGGTGATTTCTATCGACCCATAGAATTTCCGCTCTGGAATTATTAAAACTGTTCGTTTGAATCGTCGGTGCTATAGTCTTCCCTGATGGTTCGGTGATGCATCTGACGCCTTTGCCCGAAACCTCTACCTCGACTCCTGGCAGACCATCTTCCTTCAATGCTCCACCAAACACTAATACAGCATATGCAAAAAAGACAATGCATCTTTTCATAACTCCTCCTCTTACAATTATAGTAGACAAGTACATCAAGTCAAGCTTGATTTTACGAATAAAAGATATTATAATGCTTTAATGTCCATCGTACTGTTTTTATTCGCGCAGACGTGGCTTACATATCTTGACTCGAGCCTCGCCTTTGTTGGGCTTACAATGGAGGATATCGCATTTAGAAGCGACTACACGATACGTGACCCCTATCGTTTTTCGATTGTTGATTCATTATTAATATCTCCACTGAATTGTATGGATTTTATCCTCTCAGTAGACAGCACGTTTTGGAATTCATCAGAGGTAAAAATGTTCAAGAGCATGGTTGAATTGTACCAATTGCGTGTAGAGGATGATAGAAGAGAATTTAAAGAGGCACTCGATGAATGTTATCAACTAATCGAACAAGCCTATAGTGAAACACCACAAGGGCTGGCAGATGTTTTCCATAAACTGACGGTATTTTCGCCAGAAATGACACATTCAATTGATGAAGAGCGGGAGAATGAGCAAAGGGGTGATTCCTTAGTGAATTTTCTGAAGGAAGAAGGCACCACAGTGCGTTATGATAAGCTTTTTACTGCCGGGTTACGGCTTCTCTCTATATCTCAGAGATACAAAGAGTGGTTCAAGAATGTAGATAAGAGAAGCAGAAGTATTGAAGATGTTGAAGGTGCCGTAGTGTACTATGAAAGATGTGAATTCGGTGATATTGTTATTGGTGATACCGGCAAAAATATTTACAAAAGAGATTTCGCGATAATAATCGATTTGGGCGGTGACGATACATATTACTATGGTGAACAAGAAGGGATGATTCATATGCTCATTGATGAATCAGGTGATGACCGATATCAAGGCGATAACTATTCCATTGCCTGTGGCCATTTTGGAGTGAGTGTTCTGATTGATGAAACAGGTGATGATACATATTCGGCAGAGAATTATGCGATCGGTTGCGGTGTCTTTGGAGTTGGTATTTTAATAGATAAAGCAGGTGATGATCGATATCATGGCAATACCTTCACCCAAGGGGCGGGTGGTTTCGGCATCGGCATACTGAAGGATGAGTATGGAAATGATATATATGAAGGCGCCTTATATGCCCAAGGTTTTGCTTCGACCTATGGTATCGGTATTCTCGGTGATCGAACGGGAAATGATATGTACATAATAGAGGAGAGATATATCGATGAAATAAGGTATCTCGATCACTACCTCTCCTTATCCCAGGGTTTTTCTATAGGCTTCAGGCCAGACCTGTCTGCCGGTATAGGAATACTTCTTGAAGGAAAAGGAAATGATTATTATCTTGGCGACATATTTGCCCAAGGTTCAGGCTATTGGTATGGTATTGGTGCAATTGTTGATGGAGGTGGAAATGATAACTACATTGCATATCAATATGCACAGGGTGCAGGAACACATATTGCCTTTGGTCTATTAATCGATAAGCAGGGTGATGACAATTATGTCGCAAAGGGTGTTTCTCAGGGATGTGGACATGACCTTTCGCTTGGCATACTCCACGATAGAGAAGGCGATGATTCTTATGTAGCATACGACCTCAGCCAGGGAGCTGGCAATGCAAATGGTATCGGTATTTTAATTGACGAATCAGGCGATGATAGCTACTCAGTGAAGAAGACGCACAATACGCAAGGATATGGAGATTTTCGAAGAGAATACGGCAGTGTTGGTGTATTATTGGATATAGGAGGTGAGGATGGGTACCGTTTAGGCAAAGATAGACTGCTGTGGAAAAATGGGAAGTATGGAATTGGTATTGACTGGCAGTAGACGGGAATAAATATGAAAACGATGTTAACTATCCGACTATTTTTCTTTGCAGTATGATTTTCTTATTAATTATATTTAATCAGGCAATCGATTTCGAAAAACTTTATTATACGGCAACAACCTTGCTTGTGCAATTCAACGCAGAAAAAGATTCGGCTTTCGATAGACTCATTGAATTAGCTCAAGATATAACTTATTCTGATACTACAATAAACTTTCTCGTCTCACATTTTGATACAAAGGTCGCGCGAGAGCGCCACGCACTGAAAAATCTCCTCAAAGAAATCGGTCAGCCAGCAATCAAGGGAATTGTTGAGAAGATTGATTACCGGGGGAGTGATGAGGAATCGAGAAGTCTGAGGCAGTCATTATGGGTACTCGGCGAAATCGGTGGCGATAGTATTGTGGAAGCGGTTGCCCGCTTTATCAAGGATGAGCAATGGCAAGTACGATCTGCCGCCTATACAGCGCTCGGCAAATCTCAGTCAAAAGATGCACTCTCCTTTCTTCTCGAAGGTCTTGGTGATTCTATTTCACTCGTGCGGAAATCCGCCTATTATGCATTGAGTCAGCTTGCCTCGGAGAATGAAATACCATATTTGATTCAAGGACTTGGTGATGGATTTTTTGGTGTGAGGTACGCAGCGGTCGATGGTCTCCTTCGTATTGGTGAGGGAGCAACCAATCCTTTGGTGGAGGCAATCGGTGAATCTCGATTGAGAGATTATTTCATTTTCAAAGTCCTCTTCCATCTGAGTGGAGAGAGAGATGAAATGCTGGAGCTCACTCGGCACAGAGATCCAGCAGTGAGGCAGGTAATCTACGAAGGATTGGAGGATACAATTATATTAAACCGCTGTCTGGAGTCTGAAGAGAATGAATTACTGAAGAATTATCTCATCGAAAGGCTCGCTGACCTACCGTAATTGCCAAAACATATGTTTAAGTCTTGACAACATAGAGAAATTCTGTAATATATTATTAAGATGGGACAGTGGATTAAAGCAAAAAGAATGAGCGTATTTACTACAGTCCCATACGGAGGAAATCAGGCATGGGTTGTGCTCGGTGAGAAGGACCTGTCTGATGAGAAGATGCGACGATTGGCGCATGATTTGAACCCTCACACCGATACTGCCTTTGTCTTCCCCGAATCGACATCAGAAGCCGATTTCTATTTACGTTTCTTCAGTGGCGTGGGTGAAATCAATTTTTCTGGCTATGCGTCAATTGCTACGTATTTTGCGCTCAGTGGTGAAAATAGGTTAACCATCGAAGGTTCCAAGACCGAAATCAGACAGAGAACAAAGGCTGGTATTCAACAAGTTGAATTAAGAGTACAAGGCGACAAGGTGACACGCGCAACTCTCGCCCTTGCAAAACCAGGGTATTTAGATATCGACGTTAATCCAAGTACTGTGGCAAAATTTCTTGGTCTTGACCTAGAAGATGTGACCTCGACAGAACTTCCCTTCGACACCATATCAGTAGGATTTTATGATTTTATCGTACCTGTTAAAACATTGAATAGTATTAAGAAAATCAAACCACATTTTTCGTTGATAGACAGTTTCTGCGCACGAATGGGAGTCAATGGTGTGGTCGTTTTCTGTATGGACACTTTCGATGTGGGTGATACCGCATTTATGCGATATTATGTACCTCAAGTGGGGCTGAATGAAGAACCTATATCAGGTGCATCAGCGGCTGGCGTGGGCTGCTACCTGATTCGGCACAAACTGATTGAGCAAGCAAATTTTTCGCGAATCATTATTGAACAAGGCTATCTTCAACAGCGGCACTCTAAGGTTTATGTTCATGTAGAGTGTACACGCGAGCAGATTTATAGGGTGAAGATTGGAGGGAATGCACTCTGCACATTTACCGGCTATGTCCTGACGCCGTGAGTACTTTGTAGATCTATATTATTTTTCCTTAGTCTCTTTAGTTAGAATTGTGATGAATACCGTTACGATAACGGGGTCAAACTGGCTCCCCGCACAATTCTTTAGTTCTCTCATTGCCTCCTCCTTTCTCATCGCCTTACGATAAGGACGTTCAGAGGCCACTACATCATAGGCATCTGCAATTGCAATAATTCTCTCTATGAGTGGAATTTCTCCTCTGGCGAGTCCCTCAGGATAACCTGAACCATTATAAAATTCATGGTGTGATCTCACGCCTCTCAATGCTTCAATCAATTCTCTGAAACCAGCATGCATATAATAGCCGCGCATCGCATGCATTGTTATCTCCTTTCTTTCCTTCTCGGTCAATTGCCGTGGCTGGAGAAGAATCTGTTCATCAATGCCAATCTTTCCGAAATCATGGAGAAGTTCGGCTACTTCGAGTCTGACCTTCTCATTGTGGTCGAATCCTAAATGCTCTGCGATGCCTAGACAGTAGTCAGTTACCCTGTGGATGTGGCCATCTCGGTAATGGATATTTTTCTCAATTTCTTCAATGCGCCTTCTGGTTCTCCCCTCAATGTTGCAGCGACATCACTCAGACATCGAATTATTTCATCGGTGTTTAGTTTGGTATCTAGTTTATGTGCCACAGTAATATATAATAACGGTGGCAAACTACTTGTCAAAGACCATGCATCCACATGCTCATTTGGCGATTCCTGTCTGAAACCTTGACTAATAATTAAAATTGAATATACTAGAGTCCATGTCCACGGGCTTTGCAGGCGGTGTACATCCTCCCGAAAATAAACACACCGAAGGCGATGCAATCAAGGTGATGCCACCACCTAAACGAGTGTATATCCATTTTTCACAACATACAGGTAAGCCCGCCCGTCCATTGGTGCAAAAAGATGATGTTGTCAAAGTTGGAACGAAAATTGGAGAGAGTGATGGGTTTATTTCAGCAACAATTCATGCAAGCATCTCTGGGAAGGTTGTGGCCATAGAGTCATGTCCACACCCAGTATTAAGTTCTTCACCGTGTTGTGTCATTGAATCGTCCAACGGTGAAGAGTGGGAACACGGTGTGAGTGAAGACTATGATTATGAAAGTCTGTCAAAAGAGAAGTTATTGGAACTCATAAGAGAAGCTGGAATAGTGGGCCTCGGGGGTGCCGCATTTCCCACACATGTGAAATTATCACCGCCTCCAGAGAAACAGATAGATACCCTCATCATCAATGGTTGTGAATGCGAGCCAATGCTCACTGCCGATCATCGACTGATGCTTGAATATCCTGTGGACATTATTGAGGGGGCAAAGATATTTCAGAAAATATTGGGTGCGCAGAGTCTTATTTTTGGAGTCGAAGACAATAAAAAGAATGCCCAAGAGATTCTGAAGAAAGCTGGGGTGGATGTAAAATTGTTGAAGACGAAATATCCCCAAGGAGCAGAAAAACAGTTGATCAAGGCACTCTTTAATCGAGAAGTTCCAAGGGGTGGGCTACCCATGGATGTTGGCTGTGTTGTACAGAATGTCGGTACCTGTTATGCAGGCTATCAGGCAGTTAAATTCAGAAAACCTTTAATCGACCGCATTGTCACGGTAACTGGCAACGGTGTTAAGGAACCACTCAATCTCCTGGTGAGAATTGGTACACCGGCACTAGATGTCATAAATTTTTGTGGGGGGTATGTTGGTCAGCCAAAGAAAATTATTTTTGGCGGACCAATGATGGGAATTGCCCAATATTCAGAGAGCGTGCCAATTATCAAGGGAACATCTGGAATAATCGTGTGGAACAAAATCGCCATGGAAGAAGAAGGACCATGTGTCCGGTGTGCCAAGTGTGTGGATACCTGCCCCATGGGCCTCATGCCGACCGATATATGTAAATTTGTGAATAACAAAAACTTTGAGAAAGCAAAAGAATACGGTGTTCTTGATTGTATTGAGTGTGGTTGTTGTGCCTATAATTGCCCATCAAGAATTCCTCTTGTCCACTACTTAAAATACGGTAAGAGTGAGGTGTGGAGGCTATCAAAAAAATGAAAGATCTGCTCGTCGTCTCTGCATCACCCCACATTAGGGGAAGAGAAAACATCGATATAGCCATGAGATGGGTCATCATTGCCCTCGTGCCTGCCCTTATATTCAGTGTCTACCTCTTTGGATTCCGTGCACTCTGGATAATATTAATCAGCATCATCGTGAGTGTAGTGTGTGAGGCTGTAATGCAGAGGATGTTGGGGAGAAAGATTACCATAATCGATGGCAGTGCGGTTCTGACCGGTCTCTTACTCGCCTTCAATCTTCCACCCGGCGTACCTCTATGGCTGCCTGCCGTCGGAAGTGCCTTTGCAATCATCTTTGCCAAGCAATTATTTGGTGGTCTTGGCTACAATTTTATTAATCCAGCACTTGCCGGTAGGGCTTTTGTCATGGCATCCTGGCCTTCATTTATGACCAGGGAATGGCTTGCACCAGTTGGTGGTCAATTATCGGGTATTGATGGAGTCACTGGTGCTACTCCGTTGAATTTGCTGAAGAACCCGGCGAATTATGGTGCACCTGAAGTAATAATACGACAGCTGAATGATTGGACAACCGTTAAAAATCTCTTCTTTGGCAAGATTGGTGGCTGCATCGGTGAGACCTCAGCGTTACTTCTCCTCATTGGCGGGCTGTTTTTAATCATTATTGGCATTATCGATTATCGTATTGTGGTTGGTTACCTTGGAAGTTTTGCACTGCTCGCATTTGTATTACCCACGCAAGGAAATGTACTCTTTCATCTCTTTTCTGGTGGATTGTTTCTTGGCGCGTTCTTTATGGCGACCGATTGGGTGACATCACCCATTACCAAAAAGGGAAGGTGGATTTTTGGCATTGGTTGTGGAGTCATCACCATTATTATCAGGATCTGGGGCGGTTATCCAGAAGGTGTATCTTATTCAATTCTTCTCATGAATGTATTCACACCGGTCATCGATCGCCTCACCAGAGAGAGAATCTTTGGCGAACAGAAAGGCAAAAAGGAGGCTAAGAAGTGACGAGCACAAGGCAAATGATAGTGACACTGTTCATGGTTGCACTTGTCTGTTCGATTGTGTTGTCGTGTGTCTATTCTTTTACATCGCCACGCATTGCCGATACGCAAAACCAGTTGACCCTTGCTGGTCTGAAGGAAGTCTCAGCTGCCCAGGAATTTGTTGAAATAATCCCTGATACCCTGTGGAGGGCACTCGATAGTTCAGGCAACTGTAGCGGTATTGTGTTTCGTGTATTTCCTCAGGGATATGGTGGGTCTATTCCCATTACTGTAGGGCTTGACCTGGATGGAGAGATTACCGGTGTCAGAATCGCAAGTGCCGCTGAGGGTATGAAGGAGACTCCTGGATTGGGTGCTAAGATAACAGAAAAAGATTTCATAGAGCAATTTAAAGGAAAAAAGGCTTCCGAGGTGCCGCTCAAAAGAGATGGTGGTGAGGTTGATGCGATCACCGCTGCGACTATCTCATCACGTGCCGTGTGCGAAGGTATCAAGGCGGGTATTGGGAAGTACACGAATTATTTAGGTGCAGAGCCAAATAAGATGAATGTTTTCCCTGTTGCCCAGGAATTTGTCGAGATAGTGAAGGAGAAACTCTGGTATGCGCTGCTTGGCACTGATACCCTTGGCATTGTGTTTGTTAGTTCTGCAGAGGGCTATTGTGATTGTATTACGTTTATGGTGGGCGTCAATAAAGATGGAGAGATCACTGGGGTCGAGATTGTGTACTCAAATGAGACACCGGGAATTGGTGAGAAGATACGAGAGAGAGAATTCCTCGATGAATTCACAGAAGGGATGCCCGAGGCGATCACCGGTGCGACAATCTCATCCACGGCACTCATTGAGGCAATCAAGAACGATATCGAACACTATATGGAGTACCTGAAATGAAGCGGTGGCACATATTTACCAGGGGCTTAGTAAAAGAAAACGCAGTCCTTATTCTGATGATCGGTTTATGCCCTGCATTAGCAGTATCGGGTACAGTCCGTGATGCATTTGGTATGGGACTTGCCGCTACCTTTGTGCTCTTCTTTTCTAATGTAATTATTGCTATGATCAGAAAGAGTGTACCGAATGAAGTAAGGATTCCGATTTTTATTCTCATTATCTCTACCTTTGTGACCATTATCGATTACTTTATGCAGGCTTTTCAACCAGATCTGTATCGTGCCTTGGGTGTTTTCGTACCGTTGATCGTTGTCAACTGCATGATCTTGGGCAGGGCAGAGGCGTTTGCCTCGAAGAATTCAGTCATCAATGCTGCACTCGATGGACTTGGTGTGGGTATCGGTTTTACACTTGCATTAACCGTCATGGGTTCGATACGAGAGATTCTCGGCAATGGTACCTTTCTGGGTATGACGGCATTCGGTGAAGCGTTTAGAAAAACTCCGGTGATCTTTATGATTCTCTCTCCTGGCGCATTTCTCCTCATTGGCATCTTAAAGGCTCTCATTAATAAGTATGTGAAAAAGGAGTAATCGTGAAGAATCCTGCCTTAATATTTCTCGGTGCGTTTCTCGTGAACAATATTGTGCTCATGCGTTTTCTTGGATTATGCCCCTTTTTCGGTGTTTCGACTGCTGTTGAGACTGCTACAGGTATGGGTATGGCAGTCATATTTGTGATGACCCTTGCCGCATGGATTACGTGGATAGTCTTCCATTTCGTGCTTCTCCCGTTCAACCTGGTCTTCTTGCGAACAGCCCTCTTCATCTTAACCATCGCCTCATTGGTTCAGCTCGTCGAGATGTTTCTAAAAAAATATTACCAGGCACTCTATAGCGCGATGGGCATCTATCTTCCTTTAATAACCACCAATTGTGCAATCCTTGGTATCACCTTCCTCAACATTGATAACAAATTCAATTTCTTGAATGGTACGGTATTTGCTATAGGTACTGGTCTCGGATTTACTCTCGTCATCATCACCTTTGCCGCAATAAGAGAGCGTTTAGATCTCGCACCAATCAATCCATCCTTAAAAGGTTATCCGATCTCTTTCATCGCTGCAGCCCTCATGGCACTAGCCTTCTTAGGCTTCTCCGGACTCTTTGGATTGACGTAACTCTCCTCCTGCTGCCTCAATGACATTACAGTTCGAGCTTGTCGAGAACCAAGACATTTCCCTCTCCCTCGATGGGAGAGGGAAAGGGTGAGGGTGTAATCAATCATCATCACCACATCTGTGCAAATCGCATTCATGCTGCGATATATTATTGTTCGAGCCTGCCCCGTTAAATAATAAAGAACGTAACAAATATACCAAAATAGCTAGCAGCTAAGGATTCATATATTTTGTATTTAACGGGGCCTGTCGAGAACATACGTATCTTTTCTCTTGTAAGCGGAGAGGACTTCGACGCGGGCCCTTCGATAAAACTCAGGACGGTGAGCCTGTCGAATCCGCTCAGTTGAGCGATAGGAGTGGGGGCGTAACAAAAAACTGTTTGGCTTGCCCAGTTAATAGTAAGGAGGTTTCATGGTACTCAGAAATATTTTTTTCACGATTTTTCTGTTGATGATCACCACAGTTTCAGGTGAGGTAATGACCATAAGGTTCGATACTGGACCTGTGTACTTCAAGAATAATACCCCAACGATTCAGGGATTCGACAAATTGCAGATTCCTGGTACACCCATTTTGCCGGCAAAGAGTGTTGTCCTTGCGCTTCCCCCCGGCAGCGAGGTTGTTTCTGTTGATGTGCATTCAAATCCACCAGTGATGCTTGAACATCCAGGATTACGGACTGCTCCTCCGCATTTACCACTCTCTCGTAACGAGAATGTAGAAGATCATGTACTTGAGCAATGGCAGAGAAACAAGGCTTATCTTAGGTCGTGTAACGAGTTATTTCCCAAAAACCCTGTGTATTATTCAAAAATGAGTCATTTCAGAAACATTCCCTTCATCAGAATAATTTATTTTCCACTTCTTGTTACGAAACATACGCTTTTCCATTATCCTGCTACACATATTGCAATTCACTACATACGGCAAGAATCGGACAATAAGATAGCTGACTGGGTCAATGAAGACGCAGCTCGATTTTTCGCAAATTGGAATACAGTGAAGGGCTATTATGATATCTTCACACAAGAGGATTCCTTTAGTTATGTCATAATAACGAAGGACAGCCTTTTCACCGCATTTGATAGTCTGGTGATGTGGAAGAATAGCATTGGTTTCCGTACACGACTCATGAGTTTTGATTCTATTATCGCAACGTATCCAGGAGTAGACGGAGCCGACAGGATGAGGAATTTTCTCATTGATAAGCACGACTCTTGGGGTATTCAGTATCTCCTCATTGGTGGGAATGTTGACATGATTCCGATGAAAGTGTGCTATCCAGATACAGCACATAATTATGATACGCCTACAGATTACTACTTTGCTGAACTCACAGATGATTGGGATAGTGACGGTGATGGTTTTTACGGTGAGTATGGAGAGGATAGCATCGGTTTTGTACCAGAGATCATCGTGGGGAGATTTCCCTATAATGATGTAAACACGTTGGCCTCCATTGTGAGGAAAACGATACACTTTGAAATAGACACAGGTAACTGGAAGCACAGGGCACTGCTTCTTGGTGCATTTTCCAATTTTGAGAATGAAGATTATTCAGGATGGCCTGACTGTGACGGTGCAGTGCTCATGGAGATAATGAAGGATAGTTTGCTCACTGGTTGGACGTATACAAGAATGTATGAAGGCGAAGGACTCTGCCCTTCTATTTATACACACGAGAATACTCTCACGCAGGCAAATGTGGTAGCAGAGTGGTCAACCGGTAATTATGCAATTACTAATTGGTCAGGTCATGGTAATCTGTTTGGTGCGTACCGGAAATACTGGTTATATGATGATGGTGACTCTGTACCTGAGTATCCTGAAATCGCATCAGAACCCTTTATAGATATGATGAATATCCAAAATCTTAGTGATACACATCCATCCATTATCTTTGCTGCATCATGTAGTAATGCAGAGGGCGACGATAATATAGCCCGCTCACTCCTTGGCAATGGAGCATCAGGCATCGTGGCAGCAACCAGCTATGGTTGGTATACGCCTGGCTGGGACGATCCGTCCGACGGTGATATCATGTCCCTTGACTACTATTTCTATTACTACCTCATTGCAGAAAGTGAGCGGGTTGGTGATGCACTCTTTGATGCAAAGGTTTACTACTTCAATTATCTCTATTTCCCGGATCCCTGGGCAGGTGACCCTGATTGGTCACCCCAGCAGAATTTACTCGACTACATACTCTTTGGAGATCCATCACTCGTCAGGGAAGGTGTTGGAGGCATTGAAGAACATAGAGTTCATGCTGGAACGCGCTGTATGCTCACCTTTCACCCAAATCCCGTGCATGCTCGAGGATATATCGAATATTCAGTACCATACGAAGGTACTCTATCGCTGGTACTCTTCAATTGTGCTGGACAGAAGATAAAGACCTTTCATGCTGGCACAGTAGAGGCAGGAATCTATAGATTCGCGGTAGACACAGACAACTTATCAAGCGGTGTCTACTTCATCAGAATGTACCATGAAAGAGAAGACAACACGGTAACAGAGACACAAAAAGTCGTTGTGTTCAAGTGAACACTACCTAGCCCCCGTAGCAATTTTTGTAATCTACTACCAGTATAATTAGTTATTCCATAATCCGTTGTTCCGGTAATTACCGGAATACCGGATTGACAGGAAAATATAATTCGATATAATGGAGTATGAGGAGGAAAAAGATGTTGGAGACGCACTATCGGGCGTCACGATTCTGCAGAGTAATCGGTAATCCAACGGCATATCAGATTTTGAAGATGTTGATGATATCGAAAGCCACACCAACCAAACTCTCACAGAAAATTGGTTTATCTCTTAAAACAATCTCTGACACCCTACGCCACTTGCGACAGGTAAATATTGTGCGATACGAAACAAAGAGTAACAAGAAAATATATTTTTTAAAAGATCAATCACTGGATGAAATATTAAGGAGTATTGAAAAATACGTAGAAAAAATGAGGATAAAAAAGTGGTAGTCCGGTATTCCGGTAATTACCAGAATGAGAAAAAATAGATATGGATGTTTTTAGGGCGATTCAGTGGCGGAGGAGTGTCAGGCGTTTTGCCCAGAAAAAGATAGAACGCGAGAAGATATTCCGTATTTTAGAGGCAGCAAGACTTGCGCCATCCTCAAGCAACCGGCAGGCATGGCATTTCGTGGTCATCGATGAGAAGTCGATCATTGAGCAGATACCAAAACAGGTCCTGACCGGTTCCAAGAGTATTATCTCATGGATTGTAGATGCTCCACTGGTGCTCGTAGGATGCTACACAAAGGCATACACCCATGCTATTGCTCAGCTCTTTGGACACGAAAATCACTTGGTCGATGTCTCCATTGCCATGTCGCACATTGTACTCGCAGCAACCGCCCTCGGCATTGGCACCTGTTATGTTGGTTGGTTTAATGAAAAGAAGTTGAAAAAAATACTCAAGATACCGCGCCACTACAGCATCGCAGTGTTGCTTGCCTTGGGATATCCGGTTGACAGATCGACTGAGGAATCGATCGGTGGCATTGCACCCAGACCGCGCAAGAGGCTCGATGAGATTGTGTCATATAATGAATATGGGAATAAATTCTAGTATGAGCTTGCAAAAAAGAAGTGAGGCGGTCAGGACGACCACCTCACTAGGTTTCTGCATTCATTATCTTAACTCTTACATCATCGTTTGAAGCACCTCAATAGAGTTCTAGGTATTTATCCTGCTCCCACTTTGATACCTGTACAGAGTACTCATCCCATTCTTTGAGTTTGATATCGTAGTATCGCTGAAACAGCACATCGCCGAGTGCGTTCTTTGCGACCCTGCTCTTGTAAAAATACCCTAATGCCTCCCAGAGGGACCGAGGCAAGAGCCCAATGCCTTTGTCCTTCAAGACAGCAGACTCAATCTTGTAGACATTTTCTTCAACCGGTCTCGGATGCCTTAACTTATTGTTAATCCCTTCGAGACCTGCATTGAGCACAGAGGCGAAGAGCAGATAGGGATTAGCTGACGGATCGCACGAGCGTAGTTCCAATCTCGTACTCTTGTATTTATTTTTACTAATACGGGGCACCCGTATTAATGCCGAACGGTTCATTCTTCCCCAGCAAATATAGACGGGTGCCTCGAATCCTGATACAAGCCGTTTATATGAATTGACGAGTGGCGAGGTTATCGCACAGATCTCCTTGATATATTTGAGCACACCAGCAATATACTGGTATGCCATTTTCGAGAGGCCATAGCTGTCCTTTGGGTCACTGAACAGGTTCTTTTTTCCTTTGAACATACTCTGGTGGATGTGCATACCATTTCCCGCAGCACCAAATATCGGTTTCGGCATGAATGTCGCATAGAGATCATGCTCCTCAGCCACCTTTTTGATCACCATGCGTGCAGTGAGTACATTATCAGCAAGTCTGAGGGCGTCGGTATAGAGGAGGTCAATCTCATGCTGACCTCTGCCTACTTCGTGGTGCCCGGTCTCAACCTCGATACCAAATGCTTGCAGGCGATCGCACATTTTTTTTCTGATACGCAATGCCAAATCACCACCAAGGTCAAAATAGCCGACACGATCATGAGGCAGGGTCATTATCTTGCCACCGTCACGGCCGAAGAGGTAAAACTCTAACTCAGCGCCAACATAGTACGTCATCTCTTTTTTGGCAAGGAGTTTTAGATTATTCTTGAGCACGCCCCGTGGATCAACTGGAGCAGGTTTATGGTCTGGAGCAAAGACATTACAAATAAAGCGGACAGTCTTCTCTTCTGCCCACGGAATGATCGCAAATGTTTCGGGATCTGGTATAAGATACATATCGCTCTCAAATATCCGGCCGAACCCTTCGACTGATGAACCGTCGAACCAGATGCCATCCTTTAACGCTTTTTTCAACTGATGGACAGGCATAGTAAGGTTTTTTACAGAACCGAGAACATCTGAGAACCACAGGTCAATAAACTTTATCTTTTCTTTTTCAATTGTCTTAAAAATAGTATCGAACGTCATCTTCTATTTCCCCTTCTTTCTTGTTGCCCTTTTCTTCGATTTTTTCATTCCCTTCTTTCTGGTCTCTTTTTTCTTTCCGATGTATTCTGCTATCGATTTTGCCTGTAGAAAGAGAAGAAGGTAATCAGGGCCACCCGCCTTGGAGTCTGTTCCTGACATGTTGAATCCACCAAAGGGATGGACGCCAACGAGTGCAGCAGTGCATTTACGATTAAAATAGAGATTACCAACATGTGCCTCTCGTTTAGCTCTTTCGATCTTCTTTCGATTCTTGGTGTAGACTGCGCCAGTAAGTCCATATTCAGTATTGTTAGCCAATTCGAGCGCGTGGTCAAAGTTTTTGGCACGGGTCACTGCAAGAACTGGTCCAAATATCTCTTCTTGAAAGATACGCGCATTGGGTTCAACATCGACGATCACCGTCGGTTTTATGAAATAACCATCTCCTGGTGCAGGTTCGCCACCACAGATGCAATTGCCCTCGGTCTTTCCGATCTTGATATACTCGAGTATTGAATTGTACGCAGCCTCACTTATCACTGGACCTAACCAGTTCTCATGATATTTTACTGGTCCGATCTTTATTGCCTCAACCTGAGGAATAAACTTCTTCATGAAGGCATCATAGACCTTGTCATCGAGTATCAGTCGCGAACAGGCAGAACATTTCTGTCCCTGAAGCCCGTATGCAGAGACCCTGACTCCGGTAACGGCACTGTCAATGTCAGCCTCTGAGTCGACGATGATAAAGTCTTTGCCGCCCATCTCAGCGATGACTCGTTTTATCCATTTTTGACCTGGTTGTGTTTTGCCTACCTGCTCAACGATATAGAGGCCAACTGCCCTGGAGCCTGTGAAACAGACAAAACGTACCAGGGGATGTTTTACCAAGTAATCAGCAGCTGGTTTGCCATGGCCAGTCAAGAAATTTACTACTCCTACAGGCACCTTCGCTTCTTCAACGATCTCCATAAACTTTGCAGCAATCGCAGGGGAATCCTCTGAAGGCTTCATAATGACGGTATTACCTGTGACAAAAGATGCCGTTGTCATCCCACACAAGATTGCAAGTGGAAAATTCCACGGTGCAATGACTAGACCAGCGCCCAGAGGTATATAAACCTGCTCATCCAGTTCACCCGGATATTGAAGTAGTTGAGGACCCTTATCATACCTGATGGCCTCCCGTGCATAATATTCACAGAAATCAATTGCCTCGGCAACGTCTCCATCTGCCTCAGCCCAATTCTTACCAGATTCAAAGACCATCCACGAAGCCAATTCAAACCGTCTCTTACGCATGATTTTCGCAATCTTGAGCAGATAGTTTGCCCTTATCTTTGCTGGAGTATATCGCCAGGATTTAGAAGTGTTGAATGCAACCTCTAGTGCCATATCAGCTGTCTTTATGTCTGCCTCTTGAAAGGTTCCCACAACTTCACCCCGTTTTGAGGGGTTATAAGAATGGAATTTCTTATCTAATCTGATCCTTTTACTTCCTATAATCATGCCGTACTCCCTGCTAAATTGAGATTCAACCTGTGCAAGGGCCTTCTCCATCTTCTTCCTATTTGATGGGTTGGTAAAATCGGTTAATTTCTCATTTCTAAATGGTCTCATCTAACCTCCTTAGACCCCTATTATAGCCAGACAAAAACCGAAGTCAAGAAAATTGGATTTGAGAGCGTTTTCTTAATGAAATAGGGTGATTTAAAGATGCCTGAGAGAACAGATGGGTGTGCTATTTTTCTTCAATCGGGAGCAATACCATCGGCACCGACAGAGAATCTCTCAGTGATTCAATGACCGAGGTCTCAAGAGGTCCAAGCACAACGAGTATTGTAGGATTTATTTTCTTCACCGCACTAATAAGTCCTTCAGGCAAACCCATTTCTATAGCACAGACGGTTACCTCCACACCCTCTTTCTTGAGTACATCCTCTAGGTGGTAGAGGTTGACATATACCTCTTGGATAATCCGTTCCCTAATTGTTTCCTCTTTTACTCCTTCATTTGAGGCTATCTTTGTAATTAGATGACGATCGATTGGTGAAAGGATATGTGCCTGTTTTGTGAAGCATTTGATAACCTTTATAATAAACTTCACCATAGCTTCAGAGATAAACGGTCGGAATACAAGAATCAAACTCTTTTCCATTTACGGCGCCAGGTTTACCTGCACTATCAATGCAAGCGCGATAAATATGACTGAAATGAGCATTACTGGTAAGCCATAACGAAACCACGCACCAAACCTGACTGATCTTCCTGTCATCTCTTCATACTTCGAGAGTGCAACCACATTCGCACTCGAACCAATCATGGTGAGATTACCGCCAAAACATCCACCGAATAAGAGTGCCCACCAGAGAATGCTGGCATGCGGTAATCCGATACTCTTCAAATCGATTACAATTGGCACAAGCGCGGCAATAATCGGCAAATTATCGACAAAGCCTGAAGCAATCGCAGAGAAGAAGAGTAAAAGGAGTGTTGCAACGACAGTTGTTTTTACATCGACGGGAATGAACGGTATGCTTATATGCTGGGATGCACGTTCTAAGAGAAAAGCAAATTTCGTCGTGACCCCAGTATATTCAAGACATGCAGCATTGGCAAAGAGAAACATGAAGAAGAGGATTGTCCACCAATCGACATCCCTGACGAGAAATTTTTTGCCACGTTCTTTTTCTATAAAAATAATAATTCCGACAACAACAAGAGGGGCAGCGACAATAACCGTTGCTTCTTTCAGTCTTAAGAGAGATTCGATGAGTTGATGGGTACTGATGAGACCAACGAGAATAAAAAATGTTATTATTGAGAGGTAGAATTCACGACGGTCGCGGACATCCTTCCATTCATCGAGTGGTCCGATATCTTTATTGGCGCGCTGCGGAATCTTTTTGCGGAAGAGGTAGAGGGTAAATACGATTATTAATAGTGCTGCGACAAATGAAAAAGGAGTTGCCCATCTCAAGAAGTCATTAAAAGATAAATTGCCAGCGAACGCGATATAGATACCAATTGGATTACCAATCAAGGTAAGTGCTGAGCCGATATTGGTTGCAAAAACTAAACCGATCACAATAGGGAATGGTTCAATGCCAAACTTATTTGCTGCAGCGATCGCTAAAGTAACCGTTACCATAATACCACTTACTTCACCGGTTAATCCACCGAGCACAACAGATAAGAGAAGAAGAATAATGTATAACATTTGAGGCTTTGGCCCAATTTTTTTCATTACCTTGGTAATTAACCATTTAAATACGCCGTTACTTTCAAGCCAGGCAACGACAACCATCATTGCGATAATAAAGAGGATGGTTGGAATACTCATGAATTTCACGGTAGTATCCAAATCCATAACTCCCGAGAATAGTAGAATGCCAAGTGCAGCTGCAGCAATCGCAACCCGATACTGCCAAAATAGCAACGTGCCAATTCCAATAGTAAAGAAGATCGTGAATGTGACAATCTGCTTAACTACCCACTGCGACTCATTAAATCTGAGGTAACCAAGCTTGATTGCACTTGCGGTTGGCGCAATAGAGATGTGAGGGAAAAAATATAGAGAAAATAAGAATGCCCCAGCGATGATGCCGAGTAGATAGAAGGTGCGGCGATAGGTATAAAAAAAATTTTCAAACTGGGTATGCGTGAACGCATCATAAAACACTTCCTTATTCTTTGCAGAGATGGCATTCCTCTTTATGACAGGATTATGTAAGATGGTTGCAAGACGGGCAAGGATTTTTAAGTACTCATCTCGTCTCTGTTCTGGCGCAAACACAAAGAATAATACCCTTACAGGGAGTCCATCGGGTGCGTGATAATCTATTCCTTTTTTTAACAAAAGGATTATCACCAATGGTTTTTGGAGTTCAGGGATAAAAGCATGGGGAACACCAATTGCATCACCAATACCCGTTGATCCCTTTTGTTCACGTGCGAGAAGGTCGGCTACTAATTTACTGACATCAGTAATATGCCCCTTCTGCTTCAGGGTATTGGCCACAAATGTAAATAAGTCCTTTGGCTCCATTGGAGGTACTTCAAAGATGAGGTCCAAAGAGATGTAATCCTTTATATTAATCATTTTTGGCAGAATTATAAGGGAAAAACCAAAAATAGCAAGACAATTGATAACGACGAGCATTGGCACACCGTAGAATATGCACTACAGATGTAAGTTCCTTCACACTCTTGTTGACTTTGACAATAATCTCAATATAGTAAGCATATGAGAAAGACAGCATGTAGTGTTATAGCGGTATTTTTGGTCTCCTGCACTGGAGTTAAAGAGCGTCTCGCTATAAAGGAGTGCATCTTTTCACTCATCTCGGTGACTCCCTATGAATTTACCTTTAACAGTCTAAAGCTCGATTTTGAGCTCAAGGTCGATAATCCGAACAGTGTGGATGCGGTGCTCGATAAACTAGTTTATACATTCTATGCCAATGAGACCGATCTCTTCTCAGGCACAACAGGGAGGGGTGTTAAGATACCTGCTGGAAAGTCGAAGAAATTTGTGACGACCATGACGCTCCAGTACAATAAAATCGGCGAGGCATTACTCGAAGCGATCAGGCTCGCCAAGGCGGAATATAAAATCACGGCACGCGCTTATACCACAACAATCATTGGTGAGATAAGTTATCCCCTAGAGATTGTCCTCCAATAGAGGACATAATTGTCTGAACACAGGTCAATTTTGCACAATTTTTGTGCATAGTTGACCCATTTTTGAGCAACAATAGGTTTTTCTCCTGAAATTCCGTCAGTTTTTCCTGGCACAGGTATTGCAATATGATGATGCAGAGGTGGATTATGAAAAAGATTAAAATCTTCTTTTATCTTCTTATTACCCTCTGTTTCCTCGCCCTGGCAGGCTGCTGTTATGAGGATGCGGATAAAGAACCGCCTGCAGTGCCGAGGGGATTGAGGTCTGTAACCGGTGATGGAGAGGTTCTGCTCGTCTGGTATCATAATACTGAGCCAGATCTTGCTGGATACCGGATCTATCGCAGCCTCACCGCGACTGGTTATTACTATGAAATTGGTGAGACGAATCTCGACTACTTCTTAGATTTTGGACTTGACAATGGTCAGACGTACTACTACGCTATCTCTGCATTTGACTGCAACGGGAATGAGAGTGATCTTTCGTATGAGATTGTATATGATACACCGAGACCTGAAGGGTATCATGAAAAAATCTTCGACTACACAATATATCCCGATTATGCAGGATGGGATTTCAGTGCATACTCAATCACTTCATATGATCATCCTGCATGCGATTTCTATTTTGGTTATGATGACTTCAATCATGCGTACTACTTTTACATTGGCAACCCTGGGGGTCTCATTCAGGACTTTGGTTATACAGAATCGCTCGATGAAATCACCTATGCACCCGAAGATGGCTGGTCTTCAACCGGTATTGTCGAAGCAATTTTGGGTCACACCTATGTGGTATATACGTGGGATCACCATTATGCAAAATTTCGCGTAACTGCGTTTGGATCAACTTACTGCTTCTTTGACTGGGCATATCAGGTTGATCCAAATAATCCCGAATTAGTAATCGGGCAATAACAAGGAGGTAACAATGAAACGCCTATTATTATTATCATTGGCCGCCATACCTCTATTTGCCGCTGGCGTCAATTTTGTGTATTGCGATTACGAATATTATGAGGATGACTACTGGTATGATGAATACTGGGAAGATGGTTATTGGCGTGACGGCTACTGGGTATATTATCCACATGGATATTACTGTGTCTACTATGTTTGGTGGTATCCGTGGTGGTGGGATTTCTTCTGGTGGCGGTGCCATTGGTGCCATCACTTCTCATGGGATTTCTTCTATTGCGGATTCTACGTCGTTTGGTATGATGATGGCTGCTGGTGGTTTCGGCCGAGATATGGTCGTTGGGTGCGTTATAGACTGCCGTACTCCTATGATGAGATATGGCAGCGGGCATGGAAGCACAATATCTCCTTACCAAAGAAAGCCCCACGTGAGATCAATGTTCCGTACAAGGGAACAGCGATCATGGAACTTGCAAAACAGAATGATCCCGAACTCTTTATGCGTGTACAGAAAGAGCATAAGACTGGTAATCTTGAGAAGATGAGAAGCAACTACACGACCGAGATGAAAAAGGAAATTACGAGGAAAAATCAGGAATATCGCATGAAAAATAACGATGGGAAACAGATGCAATCGTCTGAACAGAATAGGTATGATACATACACTCCTTCAAAGCAAACCCCAACAAATACGGGTAAGCAGCAAACTCAGTATCAAACAAAGAAGAATTATCCTCAGCAGGATACTCAATCGCATATCATTAAGAAAGAGAAGGAGAAACCGAATGAGGTTGAGACAAAAGGGAAACAGTCGCCGCAAATGGAACAAGAAGGCAAGCGAAAGCAGACACCTCAAGACTCCTACAAAAAGCCTCCAAAATATGAAGACGGTAAACGACCAAATGAGCGTCAGGATACAAGACAGATGGGTTCTCGTTTGCCCAAAAACAAGGGGTAATCATGGCTTTTTTGCTCCTCTTCTCACTCTTAAACGCGAATCAGGCATTGGAGATAGATGTCTGGTTTGATAGAGAAGATCCGGTTTACTATCCTACGGATAATCTGAAGGTCTTCTTTCGGGCGAATCAGGACTGCTATTGTGCCGTGTATAATATAGAAATAGGGGGAAGAGAAAATATGCTCTTCCCCCTTGAGGGAGAAAGCGGTTGGATTGAGGCACATCGGACATATGAACTGCCGCCAGCTACGGCAGACTATGATTATGTAGTGGGTGGGCCAGAAGGTACAGAGACAATCGTCGTTGTTGCCTCACCAAAAAGATTGCCTGATTTATCTGACGAGGGGCCTGATGTGATCCGAGAGACTGCTGAGATTTATATAGAAGAACCTGAACCCGCTGTGCTCAGGATTATATCCACGCCTGGGAATTGCCGCATACACATAACAGCAGAAGAATTTGACGACAGTGAATATAGAGGCACGGCACCACGCACCATTGTTCTGAGGCCTGGTGAATATATCGTGAAGATTACAAAATTCGGCTACCGAACCCTGACACGCAGAATCTGGCTTGAACCTGGAGAACGAAGAAGAGTCTTTGTCAAGCTTATACAGTATTGACATGATAGGTAATTTGTTTATAATCTAAGGAGTGAAGATGAAGAGACTTATTGTGTTAGTTTTTCTTGCGAGTCTTTTATTTGCCGTAGAGACGGTCCCACGGACGAAAACGATCAATGATGATAGGACATCCAAAGATAAGACTGAAGTGGTAACGAGTGAGAAGACCCAAAAATCGAAGGGCGAAAAGGATTCTTTCATAGATATTGATTCAAATAGCGTGAATGACCAGCGGGAACATGATCTGCAAAAGATTAAGTGGTTGAATTCAAAGTTTAGGGATCTCTTCAAGAAGAAAGCTGAGAAACCTGAGGGTTCACAGCCCAAACAGAGTAGACCACAGCAGAACAAGCGTAAGTAGCGGTCCGCTCATAGGTTTGATCCTCCAGTAGGTCTCATATCGGATTGCAAGTACTCGAGTAGCTCTATATACTAGGATGATCTCGAGATCATCACACTCATGGCGATCCACAGTATTCGAGGTGATGATAAGAGAATCGATTTTACAAGATGATGCATATCAATACTTTCTGTTGGTGCCCCTCCATATATCTTCCTGCAGATCTTACAAAATTGAGTTAATTCTCTATTCGTAAATTTTAATAAACCTTTCTTTAACCCAAAATGAAATGCGAGAGTGTCGAGAATCTCTTTCTTAATCTCTTCCTCAAAAAGATCTTTTTTGCCCTGTAGTCTGAGCACGGCATTCCTGCCTGCGATTACCCCTGATTTTATACCATTGGCAATACCCGCACCACTCAAGGGGTCACTCAACCGCGCCGCATCACCGACGAGGAAAAAATCCTTACCAGAAAAGCGCTTCATGAGCTTTGCCGGTACACCACCGAATACCTTTGTCCTTATTGTGCCGTGAGGAAATTCTCTTTTCATCCAATTGTCGAGAAAATATTTTGCCTTTCGTTTTGTCTTGAAGGGTGATATACCAACCCCAATGTTTGCCGAATGATCAGATTTTGGAAATATCCAGGCATAACCGCCTGGGGCATGTCGATCACCAAATATGAGCGTGGTGTACTGAGATTCTACGCGTATGTCCTCTACGAAATATTGTGCGCACACGAGGATCTCATGCATATTCAAGCGCGTACTCATGCCCATCCATCGACCGACGCGAGAGGCGATGCCATCCGCACCTATTAAGAACTTATATCTGTATCGTCGTCTTTTCCCCGATTCATCTACAATGACTTCATTTCCTTCTATGCCAATCGCCTTGGCTGATGTTTTCGTTACTGCACCTCTCATCTCGGCCATCTGTGCGAGCGCAGGGTCAAAGGTCATACGATCTAAGATGTATCCAGCACGAGGATGTTCTATCTTGAACTCATCGCCATCAGGACTGCGGACGTACGAACCCGATATAGCAGTAGCAACCCACTCAGGCTTTATTTCTAAGTAGTCTTTTATTGAACCGCATGTGATGCCCTCTGCACACACAACCGGGACACCAATCTTTGGGTGTTCTTCTAGGAGGAGCACAGACACGCCCTGCTCTACAGCAGTAAATGCGGCAGCACTACCTGCAGGTCCTGCACCAATGATAACTAGGTCAAAATTATGAGACATTGTGAAAGGCTACTTCTTCTTAAGATATTTGTGTCCTTTTAATCGCTCTGGTAAATAATCCTGTTCTACTTTCGCACCAGGATAGTTGTGAGGATATTTATATCCCTTACCGTAGCCGAGCTTTTTCATCAAGAGCGTTGGTGCATTACGGATATGCATGGGCACTGGGTCAGCCATCGTCTTCAAGGCATCTTCTTTTGCTGCCTCATAGGCGAGATAGATCTCGTTATTCTTTGTCGCCTTTGCCATATACACGACACACTCTGCCAAGGCGAGATCACCTTCTGGCCTGCCGATAAAGTGTACCGCCTCCTTCGCAGCTATTGCGACGACGAGTGCCTGAGGGTCAGCCGCGCCGATATCTTCAACGGCAAAGCGGACCAATCGTCGTGCGATGTAAAGAGGATCTTCACCTGCCTCAAGCATACGTGCCAGCCAGTATAGACCAGCATCAGGATTAGAGCCTCTCAATGATTTGTGTAGTGCAGAGATCAAATTGTAGTGTTCTTCACCCTGCTTATCATACCGTAATGCCTTTTTCTGAACAATATCTTCCGCGGTCTTGAGATCAATAACTCTTTCCTTTGATGCGAGGCTCGACAGTTCCAATGCATTGAGTGCTACACGTGCATCACCGTCAGAGACATTGGCAATAAAATCGAGTGCATCCAGGTTCAATTCAAATTTTCCCGCGAGCCCCTTCTCTGAGATTAATGCCCTTTTGACGATCTCTTTTATATCTTCGAAAGATAATGGATGGAGCATGTATACCTTCACCCGTGAGAGAAGGCTCGAATTGAGTTCAAATGATGGATTTTCAGTTGTTGCACCGGTCAAAATGATTGTGCCTTTCTCAACAAATGGTAGAAAAGAATCCTGCTGTGCTTTATTAAAACGGTGAATTTCATCAATGAATAATATGGTATCGCGGTTATACATCGCCTTGCGCCGTTCTGCATCGGTCATAAACTTCTTTATTTCTACAATGCCACTCGTTGCCGCAGAGAATGAAACAAAATCAGCAGAAAATTTCTTTGCAAAGAGTCGTGCGATTGTTGTTTTGCCGCTCCCAGGCGGTCCAAAGAGAATCATAGGAAATAATCTTCCTTTCTCAATCTGTTTTGTGATTGGACATCCAGGTCCTAAGAGATGTCTTTGTCCGAGAACCTCTTCGAAATTCTCTGGTCTCATTCTGTCGGCAAGCGGTGTTTTATTCATCTCCTCGTGATTATTGTCGGAAAATGAGATAAAGATAAAAGAAGGGGACATTAAAGATGAGTGAATCCAGACGATCGAGGAATCCCCCATGTCCAGGAAAGACCTTTGAGGTATCCTTCAGGTCGACCTCACGTTTCATGCCTGACTCCAAGAGATCGCCAACCGTACCGAGAATGCCAATTCCGAAGGTGATCACCATTGCGTCTACAGGTGTAAATCTGTGAAGCCACCATGAACCAAATAAGAATGTAAAGGGAAATATCAGGGCAAATGCAAGGAGTGTGCCTTCCCATGATTTCTTGGGACTCACCTTTTGTGTGAGTGGATGTTTACCGAAGAGTGAACCTGTGAGGTAAGCGAATGTATCAAAGAGCCACGTAAGCATTAACGGTAAAAAGGCGATGGTAAATCCCATTTTCCTGAGTGGGATGATTGTAGCGGGTAGAAGAGATATAAAGATGATGCCAAATATTGCTGCGGATATCTCAGCAAGAAAATTGGGCGCACGACGAGAACCTGGGAAACGCATTACCGACAAGAGACAGACAAAGAAGAAGAGGATAAACAGCGGTAAAAGAAGCGGAACTTCGAAGTAGATGAGAAATGGTATTGCATAGCCTGACAAAAGAACCGCAAGGGTATGGGGATAGATATTCTTGCGATGCCAGAATCTGAAGTATTCGTTGGTAGCAAAAGTAATGTAGAATAACAAAACAAGTGGTAACAGTATATGATTAACCCAGATAAAAAAGGTGATGGTGATTGCGAGTGCAGCCCCGGTTATCGTTCTCTTCTTTAGCTCTTTAGACACGGCCAAAAAGGCGCTCCCTCTTCTTGAATGATTCGATGGCCTTCATGTATTCCTTTGTCCTGAAATCAGGCCACAGTGTTTTTGTAAAATATATCTCGGTATACGCAATCTGCCAGAGCAGATAATTTGAGATTCTTTCTCGATGCTCCGCTCCTGTCCGAATGAGGAGGTCAGGTTCTGGCAGCTCGGAATCATATAGATATCGAGCAAAGAATTTTTCATCGAGTGCATCGAGGTCTACTCTTTTTTTCCGATCCTCTCGTATAATTCGCTTCGCCGCATCAACAATCTCACTGCGTCCACTATAGCTTAAACAGAATGTCAACACCAGTCCATCATTATTCCTGGTGAGCGCGATAGCATCATCGAGAACCTTTTTTGCATTAGGATATAGATCCTGGAGCCTCCCTATTGCATTTATCTTTACTCCCTTTTCATGGAGTTTTGCTGCTTCTTTTCCAAGCATTTCCTCTAACATATCCATAAGGGTCTTTATCTCTTTTTCTGGCCTTTGCCAGTTTTCTGTAGAAAAGGTATAGAGCGTTAAGAACTGTATTTCGAGGTTTTGTGATGTCTTTACTATGGCACGGACTGACTCAATACCTTGACGATGACCAATGACCCGCGGCAATCCACGTCTTTGTGCCCATCTGCCATTGCCGTCCATGATGACTGCTACATGTTTAATCTCCGGCATGATATATTATATCTTCACGACAGGCCTTGTCAATAATATTGTGTTTTCAGGTTGAGATGGTTAGAAGTTATGAAATTTCGTGACTTTTCGCCTCGGATCAGGCTACAGAATCGAGTTCGGATAAGGTAAAAAGCCCTTGACACCTTGAGAATTATATATATAATAAGCACAACATGAAAAATTCCACCGACATCATAGTTGTCTCAGAGAAGCCGAACTTTTTGAGGGTTTTTAGGCTTTCTCCACATCTTGTCATCGTAGCCTCAATTATATCTGCAGGTCTTGTAGTCCTCATGGTGGTTCTCCTTTTTTATAATGCCCGCTGTTTCTTGAGCGACATGAATATGAGTGAAACGTTGAGAGAACATGAGGTGCTGATGCAGAGACTGGATTCATTGAAAGCGGCACTCAAAGACGTCCACGGTAATTTTGAACAGTATATAACACAGGATAATAAACAGCGGACGTTTTTACAGATGTCATATATCCATCCAGACATATGGTCAATGGGTATTGGCGGAAAGACTGCCACCCCGTCTAATAGCCAGCTGTCGAGTCATGCGAACCGCGTCTTGAATGAAATATATGAATCGATCGATGTTTTAAAGGGTAAATTGTATATGAGAAAGACAAGCCTTGACGATATTGGAAAGAAGATAGAACGCGATCGCAATCTGTGGGCACACATTCCATCGATCAATCCAGTTCCAGGAAGGTCGCTCGGTTCTGGTTTTGGAAATCGGGTTGATCCGATCGACAGAAAGACCGTGAGGATGCATTGGGGGCTTGATATCGGCGCACCTCGTGGCACCGATATCCATACGACGGCAGATGGTGTCGTAGCAGATATCGGGTGGCATAGAGGCTATGGAATTACAGTGGATATTGACCATGGTTTCGGGTTTTCGACCCGCTATGGCCACTGCCAACGTGTTTTGGTGAAAGAAGGCGATTTTGTGGAGCGTGGACAGGCCATTGCCACAGTCGGTAATACAGGGAGGTCCATTGCGCCTCATCTTCACTATGAGGTGCAAGTTTCTGGAATGAGGGTCGACCCTGAGCCATATATCGACCTCTCTGATGTAGTTGTTGATTAATACCACTCCCATTAGATTCTTACTATACCTTTTATTACTATCGAATCTCTTTTCAGGTTCACTGACAGTCATCGCAGTCGGTGATATCATGATGGGGACTACCTATCCAGAAATAAATCTTCCAGCAGAGAGAGGAAGGAGACTGTTCCAGAATGTTGATTCCATTCTTGCTGAAGCAGACCTCACATTAGGTAATCTGGAAGGGGTACTCATCAGCGGTGGTGTTTGTACCAAACATGTCGAAAAGGGAAGATGCTATGCCTTTAGAACACCACCGGATTTTTCTCATAACCTTGCTGATGCAGGATTTGATTTTATGAATCTCGCGAACAACCACATGAACGATTTTGGCTCAGACGGAATTGTGTCTACCATTAAGGTGTTGGATGAGTTAGATATCCAATCTGGTGGTCCGCATAAAAGGATTGGTCAATTTGAGATTAATGGTCAAAAAATTGTAATAATCTGCTTTGCTACATCACCAAATACACATTCCATCTTTGAAATCGAGGATGCACAAGAGCTTGTTGCTGCACTGTCAAGACTGAATGATATTGTGATTGTCTCTTTTCATGGCGGAGCAGAAGGACCTGATTATCTACATACACGCGATACCCTCGAATACTTTTTGGGTACCGCGAGGGGCAATGTGGTTGCGTTTGCGAGGGCAGTGGTTGATAGTGGAGCAGACTTTGTGTGGGGGCATGGTCCCCATGTTCCTCGGGCACTTGAGATGTACAAAGATAAACTGATTGCCTATAGTCTTGGGAATTTCTTGACCTGTGGGTTTAATCTTGGAGATGAGCGGGGGTTTGCACCTATTTTAAGGATTGTACTCGATTCCACAGGAACTTTCAGACACGGCAGAATTATTTCTGCGTGGCAAAAATCATACGGTTCTCTGAGGCTGGATTCACTCCATAACGCTGCACAACTCATCAAAAGGCTTTCAGTTGAAGACTTCCCGAATTCGGCACCATATATAACAATCGAAGGCATCATTCTGCCCAAGAGAGAAAGACCCCTTAAGAAGAGAGGACCCATGACATGTCCCTATTCCCCCCCTCTTTAAATAGATTGAGCAACAAAAGATAGTCCCTGTCTTTTGCCTGAATACAATGCATTTATGCCCAGCGAACATTGACTTACACTAAATTCCCAGTATAATTACGACATGAAAAAGAAAAACGTCGCTGTCTTAGGTGCTACAGGTCTGGTCGGTGTAGAAGTCATGAAAATTCTAGAACAGAGAAATTTTCCGACCAAAGAACTCTATCTCTTCGCCTCAGAGCAGAGCGAAGGAAAGACCATGCTTTATAAAGACACGGAGATCGAAGTGCTCTCTGATTATGAGAGCCTTAAAGACAAAGTTGATTTAGTATTTAGTTGTCTTGACGCACCCTTTGCTAAAGAGATTGTTCCACAATTTAAAGATAGTGCCGTGGTGATCGATAATTCAAATGCCTTTCGCATGGATGATGATGTGCCGCTCATAGTGCCAGAGATCAATCCTGAGAAGGTCAAAGAGCATAATGGAATTATCGCCAACCCAAACTGTTCAACTATTCAACTGCTCGTACCTCTCTATCCTCTTCATAAAAAGGCAACAATAACAAGAATCTTCGTTGCTACATATCAATCGGTCTCAGGTGCTGGTAGGCTTGCAGTGGACGAGTTACGATATGAGCTTGAGTTTCTCTGTATGGATCAGGCAATGGATGAATCCACCGAGTCAATCTTTCATCATCCAATCGCAAATAATGTGATCCCTCAGATTGGAAATTTCGATGATGAGGGCTATACCACAGAGGAAATGAAGATGGTAAATGAGACGCGCAAAATCTTAGACAATGAATCAATCGAAGTCACCGCGACCTGCGTGCGCATTCCAATTCTCGTTGGACATAGTGAGGCAGTATCGGTTGAGTTTGAGAATCCCATATCTCCTGATGAGGTCAAGGAGATTCTAAAATCTGCACCAGGTGTTACGTTGTTCAAGAAATCGAGTACATACCCAATGCCTCTCCATGTGGTAGGAAAAGACAAGGTCTATGTTGGCAGGATTAGAAAAGACCTCGTTTTTGAAAACGGAATAGCGATGTGGATCGTTGCCGATAATATCCGAAAAGGTGCAGCCCTCAACGCAGTACAGATTGCAGAGTTATTGTAGATACAGGAATTTTCCAAATTCCTGTACAAATACTAAATCCGAAATACTAATTTCTAAACAAATTCCAAATAGTAATATCTTAAATTCAAAACTGCTTTATGCATTTGGATTTTGTTGTTTGAAATTGTATAGGATTTCGAATTTTGAAATTAGGATTTAACCGAACGTAGTGAGATCAGAATGATTTTGTGGTTTGGTTTCATAATCTCTCTTGTCATTATCCTTGTTATCGCACGTAAAAGCCTTCCTCTTGCACTCTTTTGTGGCGCGATTGTGCTTGGTCTCTTTACGCTTCCACCTATCTCAATCATCGAGCAGATTATAATGACGCTATCCGACCTCTCTATCATCATGCTCGCGATCGCAATGGGTGTTATTCCAATGATCGGTGGTACCATGAAAGAAAGTGGCCAGATGGACGACCTTGTGAATAACCTCCGTATCGGTAGAAAAGGACTTATGGCACTGTCGCCAGCAATAATGGGTCTGCTTCCCATGCCCGGTGGTGCACTCCTCTCAGCACCGATTCTGGAAAAAGGGGGTGAGGGGGTATCAGATGATCTCAAGGTTGCTATCAACGATTGGTTTCGCCATCTCTTTGTCATGATATATCCCCTCAGCTCTGCGCTCATCGCATCTGCAAAGATAGCGGACTTGAATGTATATATTGCGGCAGTCTATCTACTTCCTGCCTGTGCCTTTGCACTTTTCCTTGGATATATGTTTTTTGTGAGAAAGGTACATGGGACCCTCGTATATTCGGACCCATTCTCTTTAAAAAAACTACTCATCCCCTTAGGAATCATTCTGGTTGCTCCATTTCTCGATTTTACTCTTAAAAAGGTTCTTATGCTTCCAATCCAAGAAATTGCTACGGCTATTGGTGTGACTACCTCATTTCTGCTTTCCTGGAGATTGAGTCCAATTAATCTCAACCTTCAGGAAATATCCAAAAAAATGAAACCATGGAATTTCAGTCTTATCATCTTAGGCATGTTTATATTTCTCCATATCTTTAAATCATCCAATGTTGCTCACCTCATTGCCTCTGTTCCGCTCTCTCCAGCAACACTCTGTGTAGTTGCGGGTTTTATTCTTGGTTTTGCTACAGGAAGAGTCCTCTTACCAGCCTCTATCATTTTGCCAGTATTCTTGATCTCAAGTGTACTCTCACCACTCACGTTTACCATTATTTACACGAGTATATTCTTTGGCTATGTCATCTCGCCAGTACATCCGTGCGTTGGTGTATCCCTTGAATATTTCAATGTACCATTAAAAGATTTCTTCAAACTCTTGGCTTGGCCAACGTTTATTATTTTTATCGTAACGCTCTTGATTTCTTTTTTGATTTGATATACAATCTCTCAAATGTCTGTTGTGGACTGGAGGTACAGAGATGAAGATAGGCTTGCTAAGTGATACACACGGGAATATCAAAAACCTAAATAGCGCAGTAGAATTTTTGAAGAGTTCTGGTGCAGAAATTATTATCCACCTTGGTGATGACTACGTAGACATCGATGAGTGTGGTGAAGAAGATATATTACGCGTTCCTGGTGTTTTTAGTGATATGTATCAGGATCCCGAAATACCCAATAGAAGGATCGAGGATTTTTTAAGCTGGCGCGTATTGCTGAGCCATACCGTTTCATCGCATGAAAACGATTTACCGGATGATATCGAGCCTGAAGAATTGATTCGGAGCAAGAAAATAGATGTTGTACTCTATGGTCATACACACATTCCTGACATAAAAAGGGAAGAGGGGATAATCTTTGTCAATCCTGGGCACCTGAAGGACGAGGATAAGAAAGGCTATCCACCAACATTCTGTCTCCTTGATTTTACAGAATATACTATTACCATTGAAATTTATGAATTGAAGGATAAGTTAATTTTCCAAGAGGAGTTTTTCACAAAAGAAGAGCGATGTCCGTGATATTGTTATTACTCATCACCGCAGGAGCAGTAAATAGACTTGGCATTGTTGGTGCGATGGACGTGGAGTTGGATTTATTAAAAGAGAACATGCTGGTGGAAAGAGTCGACAGCATTGCCCAGCGGGTCTTTTATAGCGGGAAGCTCGATGGAATGGAGTGTATTTGTGTAAAGGCAGGAATTGGGAAGGTAAATGCCGCCCTGACTGCTGAAATTCTTATCATGAAATACGATGTGGATGCCGTCGTATTTACCGGTGTTGCGGGTGGTATCAATCCTCAACTAGACATCGGTGATATTGTCATCTCAAAAAGAGTTATCCACCATGATTATGGCCAGGTGGTGCCTGATGCATTCGTTCCATGGGATACAGTAGGTTACAGTGCTGATAGTCTCTTGGTCGATATTGCCGAAAGGGCGGCCAGGAGTGTAAAATTCGAACCCCTTCCAAAAAAACTCTGTAAAGAGACGGGTCGTCTTCCACGGATAGTAACGGGAAGAGTGGTGACCGGTGACCAGTTCATCGCGAGTGAGCAAAAACGTAAGTGGATTGAAGAAACGTTTCATGGCGATTGTGTTGAGATGGAGGGTGCAGCAGTAGCCCAGGTGTGTACGATTAATGACATTCCCTTTGTCATTATACGCTGCCTCAGTGACCTGGCAAATGAAAAGGCAGACGTAGAATTTGAGACGTTTGTTCTCTATGCTGCAAAGAACTCAAATCTGATAGTAAAAGAAATCCTTAACCTTCTCAGAAAATAACACAGTTTTAATAACAGACACTATATAATGAAAATTAAACAATTTGCCAATTTGCAAATTTAAAAATCTGGGTGAGACTGTAAACAGGCTGACTACGACACTACGACAATTGTCGAAGTGTCGTAGTGAATTTTAGGGGACGATGAATGTCGAGGGATCAGACCAATCCCCGGTTGTACCGCCTCAACCACCCTCTATTGCACGTACATGCCAAAAGTACGTGCCGCTATCAAAAGGATTTTGCGGTGTATAGCATGTATCTGCAAAACATGTTATATCGATATCTATGGCATTAAATGACGAATCGCGAGCAATCTGTAACCAATACACATCATAGTCTTCAACACCTGTCCATATAAATGTTGGCGGATTCTCTGTGATGACTGTGCCGTTTGTTGGAGACACCAACCTCGATACATCATATGTCTCTGGAGAACACCCCCAGTTTATAATAAAAAGGCATAGAATGATACTAACTATCAATAATTTTCTTTTTATCACTGTAATCTTCTTTTCCATCACCGTAAATTCTTTTAAATCACTGTTCCGTCCCGAAGGGACGAGAATCCTCGCCTATAAGGCGGGATAATCTTTTCCATAATCGGTATATTCTGTCTATATAGCACTGTAATCGACTCCGAAGGAGAGAGCGGGGCCGACGAGATTTGAACTCGCGACCTCCTGCGTGACAGGCAGGCGTTCTATCCAATCTGAACTACGACCCCATTTTATCAGTCTACCTACACACTGTTGAGTAGTGTCCAGGCAGGCGTTCTATTCCCGTTCTGCTTGAGCAGAACGAGGACCCTCGTAACTTCAAGAAAGCGGAACTTTCAGAAGTTTCGGGGCCAATCTGAACTACGACCCCATGTGTTCTATTATATCAAAAAAAAAGAAAAAGTCAATATTTTCTTGACAATTAATCGATTTATAATATACTTTTACTAATGTTTTTTCTCATTCCTATTGGCAGCGAAGAGGGTGTAAGAAGGCTTCCCTACCTCACTATTGGTCTGATCTGCGTAAACGTCATTATTTTCATAATAACAAACGCTGTGCACCATCAACAGCTTGACGCAATTTATGATATCAAATGGGAAATGTCAAAGATCATCTCACAATATCAACACAGACCGAGTGAGACAAGCCTGTTCTTGTTTACAGAAGATGATTTTGATGAATTGAATGATATGATTGTTAATCAGAAGATTATACCACAGCACAGTGAAAATCTTAGAAAATGGCAGGATTTGTATAGTGAACTTAAAGAGAAAATGAGAAACACCGTTTTCAGACAATGGGGATTGACACCAAGAGGATTTAATATATTGAAGATTTTTTCTTCGATGTTTGTTCATGGAGGTATATTTCACCTTGTTTTCAATATGCTCTTTCTGTGGATGGTTGGCTGCAATATTGAAGATGATTGGTCATGGAAGGTATTTCTTGGGTTATACCTTATTTCAGGAATCGCTGCAGCGCTCATGCATGTCGCAATGTTTCCCAATAGTAATTTACCACTCATCGGTGCATCTGGTGCAATTGCTGGTATCATGGGTGCATTTATGATAAGGCACTATAAGACCAAAATAAGGTTTGCCTGGTTTATCTGGGTATTTATTACAAGGCCATTTCTCGGTACGTTCTCGATATATGCAGGCATTGCGCTTCCGATATGGTTTCTATTAGAGATTAGTTGTGCGGGCAAGAGTGTTGACGCTGGAGGGACAGCACACTGGGCACATATTGGCGGTTTTGTGTTTGGCGCAATCGTGGGTTCCTCTATGAGATTCCTTGGCATTGAAAAGAAATATGTTGCACCAATGGTTGAGGAGTCTTTTGAGAAACTGAAACTGTCATCAAGGATGAAGGAGGCGAATAGGATGTTGGAAGCTGGAGATACTGCCGGTGCAATGCCATTATTACTCGCAGTGCTAAATGAAGAACCGTATAATGATGATGCGCCCCTCACGATTGCAAGGATATATTATGAAAAAGGTCATCTCGACGATGCAACGGTGATGTATAATAAAGCCATCGAAGCCATTCTCAGAAAACAAGATAAAGATTTACTACGAGCGACCATTGAAGAGATGAAAGAGAAAGATATCATAAATAGGCTTACGGAAAAAAATCTGTACAGCTGCGCTGCCTTTTGTGAAGGTATCACAGATTATGAGAATGCGTTAGAGTTATTTGGCTTGTATATAAAATTCTTCCCAGATGGAAGAGTTAGACCAAAAGTCATTTGCCGAACCTATCATATATTCAAAAATAAATTGCTCAATGAAAGAATGGCACAGAGTGCCCTCGCATTTTTGAAGAAAGAATACCCGGACTGGCCGACACCCGAATAACCGCAGGACCGTCCGTCATACAATATGGCGGACTCGCAGTATCTTCCACCAAGAAACGGTGGAATCGCAGTATCGCCCCGCCCTTCATTAGAAGTTCGGGATACTCAATTTAACCACCAAGTCGAAGATTTAGGTAAAATTGGTCAGTATCGCCTTTCATGCTCGCATAATTCTTATTGGCGAACGAAGTGATCCTGCGAATTCTTGCGCTGTGCAGGAATGATCCTGCGAGTGACGATTCACAATCGGAGCGATCCTGCTTGCCCTGTTGACTTGTTCTGTCAAATTGCTTATACTTAATTATGTCTGCTGAGGAATTCAAACCTTCTCCGTACAACTATTGTGATTATCGATGTGATAGATGTGATGACAGGGAGAATTGTAGAGTTTACAAAGAGAATCATGAGCGGGTACTGGATCATTATCTCAAAGGTGAAGACCCCTATGATTCTGAAGTCTTTATGAATGACTTAGAAGAAATTTTCACAAAGACAAAAGACATGATTCAGGATATGGCGGAGAAACGAGGCATCGACATCGATGATGTGCCAGAGACAGAGGAGCCTGAGGTTGAGCCCGAAGAATATGTCATTTATCGTCTTGCGTATGAATATTATCAACAGACAAATGGTTTTATAAAGGCATTGGAGAGGGATGGGATACCAGAGGGTATCAGAGAAGACTATGCAGACCTTGTGTGGTATCATACTTTGATTGCAGCAAAATCAGGGAGACTGGTCTCTGGCTTTATTGATGATTTTTTCGATGAAGAGATTCAGAAAATTGAAGAGGAGGGAACACTAAAGGTAATCAATAAGGGTGTTCAGTTGTCGAAAAATGCCTTAGAGAATATGCTCAATGAGCTACCCGACCATTTTTACACCATTGCAGATTTGTTGGATTTACTCAAAAGATTAGAAAAACAGATAGCAACTGATATCCGCCAAAAAGTAGCCGGAAAATAAATCATAATATCCGCAAACCGCTGAGAGAGATGAGTCTTTGCTGATTTCTCTTCACTGGAACCGTGCTTAGTCATTGCGAGCCCGCCCTTTCGTGAAAGAGTCTGTCGATTTTCTGGAGTAGGGGCTTTAGCCCCGTCCAAAACTCACGAAATAGCAAAACTTTGACGAGCCTGAAGGTTCTACTCCTGTGAAGAATAGGAGTTTTTCGACAACCTCTGAAAGGGCGGGGGAAGCAATCTCACGAAACAGGCTGCGCAATCTCTTAACAGGTGTTCTTATTCTTGACATGACATAATCTTCTAGTATAATTCTATAGGAGGATGGACTGTGAAAGTCGTAAAGTTCTTTTTGAGTATATCCTTTATTACATCAATTGGTTTCGCTCTGGTTATCACAAACTCTGATCTTAAATCACAGCCTATACTAACGAGTGATAAGTATGTACCGAGAAGATTTATTCGCCATTCAGATGATAACATGCAATCCCCTGGCGTGCAGGTTGGGACAACAACCTATGATATACAGAGATATGGTAGTCATGGTCAGAGACTCGCAGTTGATGATAGTGGTCAGATTCATGTGAATTGGACACACTGCTCTGGGGAATATCCAGGAAGCCCTCGTTTTGTCAGATGGAATTTTCGTTTTCCAAATGGTATTTGGTATGGAGAGACAGATGCAGCACCATCAGTCAGTGGTTATTGCCAGTTGGACATCATGGTGGCAGATAGTGGTCTTGCAAAGAGGACAATGAATGTGTGGCATTATGGGGGTCATTCATGGACAAGCATTGATGAAGGCAGTGGTTGGGGTTCGTGGCCGGGAGATACAGGGTCTCCCTATGTAGACAATCATATTTGGCCTGTTGCATGTGTTGCGAGCAATAACAATATTATTATGGTAACTGCCAATAGTGGTTCAGGAATGGACTGGCATCATTTATATCTCACGACTGATGAGGGGGTAACATGGACTCATCTTGCGGATTTTGATTCCTGCCTATGCATATCGCAGTTTCTTCGTACCTCACGCAATCCTGGTTCACAAAAGGTTGTTCATGTCTGGACTCAATCAATTGCCATGGAGTATGCTGGTACTCTACTCTCCCAGACGGCAAACGATGTCTGGTATATGCTTTCAACTGACAATGGCGTGACCTGGGGACCCCAAACCAATGTTACCAATTATATACCTCCGTTCCAGATGGTGCATGGTGATTCGACACCCTGGGCATATTGTGACGTAAACGCTGTTTTCGACAAAACTGACGAACTCCACATTGCCTTTGGCGCACATTTAGGGTATATGCTGAATGATACTCTCTATCATTTTGAGCGCTCGAAGATTTTCCACTGGGATGAAGTGTCAGATACGATTACCGTAATAAGTAGCCCGAGCATTTATTATGATGAACCTGATGGTTGGTGGTTGGATGTGTATGATAGGGCTGAGTTCTGGCAAATGCCAGCAGACCAGCCACAGTTTGTAGTCGATCCTGATGGTTATCTTTATTGCTTATGGCGTGGTCATGATGATACTACCGATTATTCAGCTGCGGGTTTTTTTAACAGTGAGATTTGTGCTGCGTATTCTACAGATAATGGTTTGACATGGTCTGACTATGTTAATTTGACAAACACGCGTTCACCCGGTGCGGATTCTGGAGATTGTTTTGACGAGGATTACATGACAGCTTGGCCTTATGTGGTCAATGATTCAATCTTTGTTACTTTTATTGAAGACAAAGATGCTGGTTCACCACTTAACGAGGGAACTGCCTGGACTGTAGACCCAGTCCGTGTCTGGATATTTCATAAGGGAGTGATTTTGGGAACAGAAGAGCAGGAAACTTATAGACCAGAGTATGCTGTGCCCATTCTTACAGCGTATCCAAATCCGTTTAGAGAGATAACGGATATCAGATATGGGATAACAGATAACGGATATCTGATAGGAGATATGAGTAATGCAGAAATAAAGATTTATGATGCTGCAGGTCGGTTGGTGAAGAATTTTACAGTGCCTAGTGCTTACTCCTTAGTGCCTACTTCCATTAGGTGGGATGGTTCTGACCAATCTGGTAGCGTGTTGCCAGCAGGTGTTTATTTTGTCCACTTAGAAGCTGGTGATGCTATTGTCTCCCAAAAAATTGTAAAGCTCAATTAAAAAAGACTGCATCATTCTGCAAAGTATTCATTGTCATTCAAGAAAATTCGTGTATAATAGGCTATGAAATCAGGTATCAGAGAAAAAGTACTCGGTGAAACCAAGAAAACAATTGAGAGACATCATATGCTCAAGGGAGTGAAGAAGATGGTCATTGCATTCTCTTCTGGGCCTGATTCAGTATGTCTCTTGGATGTATTGCAAATGCTCTATGGTAAAAGGATTGAATTTCGGCTCGTGTATGTCAATCATGGCTTGAGACCTCAGAGAAATCTGAAAGAAGAAGAAAATCTGACCAAAAAATATGCATCTCAGTATAATGTCAGATATAAGATTATTCCGGTAAACGTTAAAAAGAAAAAGGTCGGCATCGAAGCAGCGGCGCGCGAGAAGCGCTACCATGCCTTGTTCAATTATATGAATAGAATTAATGCACAGCGAGTCTGCCTCGGGCACAATGCCGATGATATGGTCGAGACATTCTTTATGAATCTTTTGCGGGGCAGTGGTACGCGCGGGCTAAAGTCCATTCCTGCTGTACGGGTGCCATTTATCAGGCCTCTCATCAATATTAAAAAAACAGAGATTTTAAAGTATCTAAAGGCGAAAAAATTGAACTATTCAATGGACGAGACAAATAGACTGTTAGGGTATCGCAGAAATCTGCTCAGACATAAAATCATTCCAGAACTCACCAAAATCAATCCAGAACTCCATGAGACCATAAAGAGAGAGATCGAACTCTTGGCAGAGGATGATGAATATCTCGAAAAACAGGCAAAAAAGGTCTACGACAAAACCGCAAACAGAGAATTACACCATGTAATTCTTGACACAAATGGGATTTTAAAGTATAATTCATCAGTCGTAAAACGGGTATTAATGAATGTAATAAAAGAGCTGCTGGGAAGCCTGGACGGCTTTGAAAGTAAACATTTTCAAGCGATTATAGGTCTAAAAGACAAAGAGAGCGGTAAAAGGATAAGTCTGCCAAAAGGGTGCTATGCACAAAGGGAATACGGGAACATTGTTGTTGGATCTGCAAAACCGATAAGAGAGAAAGTACTCTTTATTGTTCCTGAAAATGAATTTGTGATTTTTGGAAATTCGATTGTAAAAACCAGAATCGTGAAAAATTTCGACCTGAAAAAACGGACGTCTAATTGTGAAGTCTTCGATTTGGACAGGATTGAACTGCCACTTTTTATAAGAAACAAAAGAAGCGGTGACTATATCGAAACAAAAGTTGGTAAAAAAAGACTTAAGAAGATCTATCATGAATGTAGAATTCCGCTCCGAAGGAGGAATGAGCTCATGATGTTGTGTGACCAAAAAGGCATCTTGTGGATTATCGGCGTTGTTCGCGCCTTTAGAGGATTCATTAATAAAAAAACAAAGAAAATATTGGTGGTGGAATTTGAAACAGCTCGTTAGAGAAGAAGACATTCTCAAAAAGGTAGAGGAGATAGGAAAGAAGATAAATACTGATTATAAAGAAAAGAATCCGATTGTTATCGGTGTACTGAAAGGCGCATTTGTCTTTTTGGCTGACCTCTTACGTGAAATAGAGATACCCATTGAGGTAGACTTTCTCTCCATTTCGAGCTATAATGGCAAGGAGTCGAGTGGCGTGGTGAGAATCACCCATGATTTATCACTGAACATTAAAGACCGCGATGTCATCCTTGTCGAAGATATTATTGATACGGGTCGTACGGTTAATTACATAATCGAGAATCTAAAAACGCGTAAGCCCAAAAGTCTGGCAGTCTGCACCTTGCTCAATAAAGAAGAAAACAGAATTATTAATGTGCAATTGAGTTACATTGGATTTACCATTCCTGGTGTTTTTGTTGTAGGATATGGTCTTGATTATTCGAATAAGTATCGAAATCTAAGATACATTGGAGTGCTAAATGGTAGCTAAACAGCCACCCAAAAAGCGTGCTTTCCAGACCATTATCATCTGGACAATAATTTTTATAGCCGTCTACATTATTGTGCTACAGGTAGTCAACCGAGGAACAAAGGCGGTTGATGTTCCGTATTCAATATTCCTTCGCGAGTTGAGGCAGAGGAATGTAGACGAAGTGACGATGACTGAAAAATCTATAAAAGGAAAATTCAAGACCGCCATCGCCTATGAAGAAAAAGAGAGTTTCTTCGAATTTACTACATTAATTCCTTTTGAAGACCCCAAGCTCGCAGATGAATTGGTGAAGTATGATGTAAAGGTTGTGGCAAAACAGAAATCAGGATGGAGCAATATTGTCATCAATATAATTCCGTGGCTTCTTCTGATTGGTGTCTGGATTTTCTTTATCAGACAGATGCAGTCTGGTCAGAACCGGGCTCTCGGATTTGGTCGAAGCAGAGCAAAGGTCATGCTTGAGAACAAACCGTCAGTGACCTTTAATGATGTTGCTGGTGTGGAGGAGGCAAAGCAGGAATTGGAAGAGGTGATTGAGTTTCTCAAAGAGCCCAAAAAATTTACCAGACTTGGTGGACGAATTCCCAAGGGTGTCTTACTCCTCGGACCGCCTGGCACAGGCAAGACCTTGATGGCACGGGCAGTTGCCGGTGAGGCACGTGTCCCATTTATATCAATTAGTGGTTCAGACTTTGTTGAGATGTTTGTCGGTGTTGGTGCCTCTCGAGTCAGAGACCTCTTTGACCAGGCAAAGCGCAACTCTCCGTGTATTATCTTTGTGGATGAGATTGATGCGGTTGGTCGGTTGAGAGGGGCTGGACTGGGTGGAGGGCATGATGAACGCGAACAGACGCTCAACCAATTGCTTGTGGAGATGGATGGTTTTGAGGTGAATGAGGGTATTATACTCATGGCTGCGACCAATCGTCCGGACATCCTCGACCCTGCACTCTTGAGGCCAGGTAGATTCGATAGAGTCGTAGTACTCGACAGACCAGATGTACGTGGCAGGCTTGGCATTCTCAAGGTGCATACACGGAAGAAACCAATCGATGGTGATGTTGACCTCGAGGTCCTTGCACGCGGTACCCCAGGATTTTCTGGCGCAGATCTCTCCAACATGGTCAATGAGGCTGCACTCCTTGCTGCCCGCAACAACAAACAGAAGATAGCCATGAAGGAACTTGAAGATGCCAAGGACAAAATTCTCATGGGTGTTGAGCGAAAGAGTCTCCTCATCTCTGATGAGGAAAAGAAATTGACCGCCTACCATGAGTCTGGGCATGTCCTCGTCTCAAAATCACTTCCTGGTATGGACCCCATTCACAAAGTAACCATCATTCCGCGAGGCATGGCGCTCGGTCTGACACAGGCACTGCCTATTGATGAGCGCAGAACCTATTCAAAGAAATATTGTTTCAATCAATTGGCATTCATGCTTGGCGGCAGGGCTGCAGAGAAACTCGTGCTCGGTGACCTGTCTACTGGAGCGGGTAATGACATTGAGAAGACGACGAAACTTGCCAGAAAGATGGTGTGTGAGTGGGGTATGAGTGAGAAACTGGGACCACTGACCTATGGAGAAAAGCAGGAAGAGATCTTCTTGGGTCGCGAAATCGGCATGCATCGAGATTATTCAGAGGAGACTGCCCGCGAGATTGATGAAGAGGTCAAGAAGATAGTTGAAGAGGCAGAAAACATTGCTGAGGGCATCATAAAGCAGAAAATCGGCAAGCTCAAGACCCTTGCACAGACACTCTTGGAAAAGGAGATTTTGACTGGTGAAGAGATCGATAAGATATTAAAAGGGGAGAAGAATAAAAAGAAGAATAAACAATAAAGAGATTGAGAAGGCAGTAAAGACAATATTAAAGGCTATTGGTGAAGATGGTAACCGGGGTGGCCTCAAGGATACACCTCGACGCGTAGCACAGATGTACGAAGAAATATTCGCCGGTGTCAATCAAGACCCCAAGAAAGAGCTCAAGACCTACAAGACAAAGAATGAAGATGAGATGATTATCATCAAGGATATACCGTTCTATTCAGTCTGTGAACATCATCTCTTACCATTTTTCGGTAAGGCGCATGTCGTCTACATACCAAAAGAGAACAAGATTACCGGTTTTTCCAGCTTGGTTCGGGTCATCGATGTTATGGCAAAGAGACCACTGCTGCAAGAACGATTGACCCATGAGATTGCTGACTTCTTGATGAAGAATCTCAAACCAATGGGTGTGTTGGTTGTCATCGAGGCAGAGCATCTGTGCCTCTCTATGATTGGTGTAAAAAAACCGGGCACGCTCACCGTGACCTCGGCGATCAGGGGGGTCATGAGGTCAGCGGCAACACGTGCCGAGGCATTCTCGTTAATTAAGGGAAAATAAAAAGACAGACCGGGCGGTGGTTGACACACTGTATCATTCCACTATAATTGACTATGAGTGAGACGGTTAAAAAAGGATTATATTCTTGGATTGTGACAATTCTCATTGTGTTAGCCATCAAGGCAACTTTTATTGAGGCTTGTGTCATACCCACGCCCTCGATGGAGAAGACATTACTCACTGGCGATGCTGTCCTGGTGAATAGATTCATCTATGGTGTAAAGATTCCTATTCCGTTCACCAATCTGCAAATTCCTCTGATACCGGGACGAGATCCGCACAGGAGCGACATTGTGATGTTCGTATCTCCTCTTGAAAATATAAATCTGGTGAAGAGATGTGTGGCAATTGAGGGTGACACAGTGGAGGTTATTGATAAGGTCTTATTCGTGAACGGTCAAAAGACTGATGATACATACACCTATCACGCAGATAGGCGCGTGTACGAAAAGGTCGGATGGGATAAGGAGAATCATCAAAAAATCTGGGAAGAGGCAGGGCTTGGAGATATGTTTGGACTTCGGGTGAGGGACAATTTCGGACCAGTTGTTGTGCCCGAAGATTGTATCTTTGTGATGGGAGATAACCGCGATAATTCATCTGACTCCAGATTCTGGGGGCCTTTACACAAGAAACATCTCAAGGGGATGCCCCTTGTCGTATTTTTTTCCTTTGACCCAGGCGGTCCAAAGACAAACGTCATCGACCTCTTAAAGATATGGGAGTGGAAGGCAATTCGCATCATGCGAATAGGCAAGCCGACCTAACGTCCAGAAAAAACTGCAGAAAAGTAATACCAGATACCTGTCTAAGAGAAGGCGTGTGAAGGAGAGGGAGAATCAAGATGCAGAAGCGAGAAGGATATGAAGCAATGCTTGAGAGGGTAATGTCAAATGCTTAGTTGAGGTTTCATTGAAACCGAAATCCCGTTTCATTATTGAAGATAAAAAAATAAGGGCGGGGATTTGACCCCAAAACCGTGAAGGTATGGGAGTGGAAGTCAATCCGCTTCGTGAGAATCGGCAAGCCGACCTGATACTCAGAAAAAAATGTAATAGAGTGACATGCAGCGTGATAAAATCAGATATCTGCCTAAGTTTTCCTCTCCCTTCGAGGGAGAGGACTAAGGTGAGGGTGTTTTCTTGTATCTAACCAGCAACCTATGTCAACGAAATGGTCAGATTTTCAGGCCTGACCCCACTAGATCCTGAGGTCATTGCGAGGAACATAGTGACGAAGCAATCTCGTTTTCTAGCAATGTAGAAGGTCAAGAGCTGCGACTACCGATAAGGCTGTTGAGCTTTTGGGATTAAGGTACTTCCAGGTTGATCTCTTCAGGCACGTACGTTATCAGGAGTGTACCGATTCTTCGGTTAAGTCCCATTATTGGCGCGACAATCTGAATGTTGTCTTCGCTGTCATTCGCTATGTTGATATCTGTATGTTCGAGATATTCTTGTTGGTAGTACGTCGAGAATGGCTTACCTTCCTGTTTTTTATCCGTTGCAACAACAATAATACCGTTTGTATCCACAACAACGATCCTCTTTATCTCGCGGTTCTTAACAAATTGAGTGAGATACTCATTTATCTGATCGTAATTTTCTCTTATCATCTCTCTTCGTACTGCCCAAACAAATGGAACAGTCATAAGATTCAACAAATCATGGGTCTTGTTTTCCATGATAAGCTGTGCGCGCTCAGTAAGTACAATACGCTGATTTTCCATATTTCGTCGTAAATTATTCTCACTAATAACTTTCCACAGGTATATCCCGACCGCTATTGCTACTACAACCACAATTATGTACATGCACGTTTTCTGGTTTGCGGACATTCGTAACCTCCTTGTTTTATGTATTG
>Ga0209427_10000009_pt1 | contig 144516 bp, 185 predicted proteins | sample DeeMarSWOR136_30_FD_187465 | JGI IMG/M metagenome (GOLD analysis project Ga0209427, IMG submission 187465) | Marine sediment microbial communities from White Oak River estuary, North Carolina - WOR-1-36_30 (SPAdes) (version 2) | ecosystem: Environmental > Aquatic > Marine > Intertidal zone >... | reverse complement strand
TTTCCTGGCGCTCCTATCAATGAAAGTTGGAGTAATGAGACTTACGTTATAAATGATACTGTTGGTTGTACGATAAGATGGAAAGTATATGCTAATGATGCTTCTGATAACTGGAATGTAAGCGATGAGTATAGTTTTGTTACCACTTACAATCCTTATATTTCTTCTTGTTCTGTCTTAGATCAAGCAGGAGAAACTTATTATTTAACAGAAGATATTTCGAATTCAGGAACTTCTAACTGTATTAACATTTCTGCCAATAATGTAGTTTTTGATTGTCAAGGTCATTTGATAGATGGAAATGATGTAGCTGATTACGGAATTTATGTTGATAGAAGTTCAGGTCAAACAACAAACATAACAGTTAAAAACTGTGTTTTAAATGATTGGGATTCTGCAAATATTTATTTGTATTATGCGAATGGAAATAATTTAACTAACATAACTTCAACTTCAAGCCCAGATCATGGCTTCTACCTTTACTATTCCGACTCTAACACAATCACTAACACTACAGCAAACTCGAACAATTATGGCTTCTACCTTAACTATGCCGACTCAAACACATTCACTAACACTACAGCAAACTCGAACGATCAATATGGCTTCCGCCTTTACATTTCCGCCGACTCAAACACATTCACTAACACTACAGCAAACTCGAACAATTATGGCTTCTACCTCTACAGCTCCGACTCAAACACAATCTCTAACTCTACAGCAAAAGAAAATAGTTTATTAGACTTCGATATCGACGAAACTTCAGATATACATTGTAATAACAATGTAGAAAGCCTTACTGGTTCAAACGACCTGCCTATAAAATACTTTAAATCTTCTGTTAATTTAGCGAATGAAGAGCTATCAGAATTAGTTCTATGTGATGCAGACAACTCAAACATAGATAATATAACGATAAACGCTTCTCAAACTAAGGATAACAATGTAATTTTAATACATAGAACAAGTAACTCAAACTTTACAAATATAGTTTCTTCAGAAAATTATTATGGCTTCTACCTTTACGTCGCCAATTCAAACACATTCTCTAACATTACGGCAAACTCGAACTATCGTGGCTTCTTAGTTCATTCCTCCGACTCAAACACTATTTCCAACATTACGGCAAACTCGAACGATCAAGAAGGCTTCTACCTTTTCTCTTCCGACTCAAACACGATCTATAACTGTACAGCAAACTCGAACAGTCAATATGGCTTCACCATTCGAAGTTCCGACTCAAACACGATCTCCAACTCAACAATAGAAAACAATACAAATTACGGAATTTATTTATGGGATGCAGGTCAAGCCGGAGCAAATGAAATCTACAACAACCTTTTCAACAACACAAATAACTTTGGCTTTTATGGAACTATATATGCTAACAATTGGAACACTACAAGACAAACTGGAGATAGAATTTACAGCAATGGAACAGAGATAGGTGGAAATTACTGGACTAATTCTACTGGTAATGATTATTCTGATACCTGTACAGATGCTAACAAGGATGGATTTTGTGATAGTCCTTATATTATCGATCCTGGACAAACTGGAAATAATACTGATTATTTCCCTTTGAGTGATGAATACTCAGCAGCCCAGACTGAAAGTATAACACAAGCAATACCTGTTACGGAATCTTTAACAAAAAGTGGTAATTATTTTAGGAAACCAACACAACCATTTTCTTTAACATCCTCTATCGTAAAGATATTCGGAGCAATTAAAACAATAAGTGAAACAATTTCTTCTAATATTGTTATAGCGAAATTAACTGAAATCACAAGAGCGATAAGTCAGAGTTTCAACATCAGTGGATTTGTTACTGCCACAACTTTTACGATTTATGAACGAATAGTTAGTGTTTATTTAACTATAACTGGGTTTGTTCAAAGAAGTTTTATAAATGTTAGGGTAATAAGTCAGGTCATGACCCTTGATGTGATCGTATCTAGATTAAGAAGCGTATACAGAAGCGTATTTGGATCAATCTCATTTATACTCAGATCATGGTTCCCATGTTGGATTTTCTTTACACAATCATCCTGTGAATCAGCTGGTTGCCACTGGTGTAATAATGCTTGTCAATTACAATCTTGCGGTGTGCCCCCATCGGAAGTACCAGGAGGAAGCGTCCTTCCATCTGTTGTCGTTGAAAAGATAAACTTCGCGATCGATAAAGATTACATAAAAGTTCTGTTAAAACCTGGCGGGACAGTGAGAGAACTCGTGGATATTTCGAATACAGGTGATATAGATTTGACTATCACTGTAAACATGAAAAACCTTGAAGAGTTTCTGGTCTTTCCTGAGGGTGTGAGTGAGTATACGTTTGACCTAAGTGTAGGTGAAATGAAGAGTATTCAATTTATTTTCTCTGCATCAGGAGAACAGGAACTGGGCGTCTTCCCTGGGGAAATAATAGTGACAGGGGATGAAATTGAGAAAATTATTTCTGTCGTGGTAGAAGTTGAATCGATAGAGCCATTGTTTGATATAGATGTGGAAATACCTCAAAAATATAAAGAGGTTCTACCCGGTGAAGAAGTGTTAGTTCAGTTGATGATATTCAATGTAAAAAGAATAGAGCGAGTGGATGTTGAAGTTGAATATGGGATCACAGATACTTTAGGAAATGTTATAGCCAGTGAACATGAAACCCTAGCTGTCGAGATGCAGGTATCAGTTGTCAGAAGTTTAGACATTCCATTTGATTTAGAACCCGGTAATTATATCCTGTATGCTACAGTAAAATATGATGATACCGTTGGAACGGGTGCAGACATCTTTAGAGTGGTTACAGAGAAAAGGATCGAGATACCAACAGGAATAATTTTATTAATAATATTTTTAATATTAGCTGTGATAGGCTTCATTGTTTGGTTCAAATTCCTGAAAAAACCAAAAGAAGATAAATTCCAAAAACTAAAAGAGTATGGTCTAAGATTTAAATGAAAATAAGAAAAGCAAAGTTTGAAGATTTAGAGGACATAAAAAATATGGATGAAATTTCTTTGAAGGCTATCCATTCTTTGGATTATTTTAAAAAAAACTTGAACAATACGATTGTTGCTGTTGAAGGACAGAAAGTCGTTGGATATTTTATGTTTAAAAATGAGTTAGCTATGAACTTAGTCGTTCACCCTGAGTATCGTGAAAAAGGAATAGGTAAGATGCTGGTCAAAGAAGCTATGAAAAATTCTAAACGATTTATATCCAGAACTAGAGAAGACAATATGAATGCATTAGAATTTTTAAAACGTCTTGGATTCAAGTATAAGAGAAGAATTAAAAATTATTACAAGAATGGGGATAATGCCATAGAGATGGAATGGAGAAAAGCTTAAGCTGTTTTTTTACACAATTTCAAGAAATTGTCGAGTATCTCATGCCCTACAGGATTCATCTCAGGGTGGAATTGAACGCCATAATGTGGATATATTTTATGCTCAATCATTTCGTTCTCACAATCTGAAGACCAAGCCAGTTGTTCGAAAGCATCAGGGAGTATACCAGCAGCGAAGCTGTGTCCTTTATAGACGTAGAGTTTTTTCTTTCCTTTTATGAGTTCATTATCTCTTATGAGATGGATGTAGGAGTAACCCTGGGATCTCAAATTCATCTTGTATAGACCGCCTTTGTAGTACTCAATGAGAAATTCATGACCCAGGCAAATCCCTAGTATGGGTTTTCTTTTAAACAGTCTTATGATACTGAAGTTGAAGTTTTTCTTCTTTTTGATAAACTTTCTGCTCCCGCCTGTCAGAATGATACCATCAATCTTCTCAGATTTCAATCTTTTCAGATTGAATTTATACGGATCGACACGTACGATTATCTTTTTTCTACTCCTCAAGAAATTTATTATATCGGGTGTATGTTTGCTCCCGTTGTCAACTAACAATATTGTGTTGTGCCACAAAGACATCACTTAAATATAATTTCGTATTTCTGGCTTAAATTTTTGAGTCAAAATTATACGTTCATAGATGCCTAAATTTTACACTTTTAATGGCTTTTCTGTTTATTAAATAAAAAATTTTGCAATTTTTTACAAAAGAATTTAAACACAAAATTACAAAAATAACATAAGAGATTCATATTAAAAATCTCAAAGTTGTCCGTCGGAGGTGGACTAGTTGGCTAAGAGAAAGAAAAAGAAGAAGAGATAGATAAAATTTAACTTCTGATTATTTTTTGTTTTTCTTTTTTTCCTATTTTTTTCCTATGGTTTTTACTAATTGTTGTTTTTATTCAACGTAAATTCCGGGTTTTCCAAACTTAGCTCTTTTGGCTTTATTCTCAGGGTCGTGTTTTTTCGGGTCTTTTGCTAAGAAAGCCTTTACATTCTCAAAACCGAGTTCTTTCTTCAAGAAACTTGTGGATTGTTGCAGTGATAGCAATTCTTTTTCAGTTGAGACATAAAGATAAAGGTTTTTGTTTCTCTTAGAGAGTTTAACCACTTGTTTAATGTCTTCACAGATTTTCTTAAATATTTCTTCTTGTTTTATCACTTCAGCGTCGATTTTCTTCTCGTCGAACTCAGGCCACTTCTCAAGACAAACAAGAGTACTTTTACCCATTTTACTCCAAATATCTTCTGAGATGAAAGGTGAATAAATACTCAAGAATTTCGCCATAGTTTCTAAAGTATAGTTAATAACTGATTTGTTAATTTCTTCATTCCTCTTCAAGTACCATTGCAAATCATTAATCATCTGATGAAAGTATGTCAAAGCCGATCTGTTCTCAGTCTTTTCAAGATGTCCGGTTATCTTCTTGATATGCTCTTGGAACCTGGATATCAACCACGTATCAATAGGTCGTTTAAGCATGGCCTTTCCTTTATCATAATATTTTCCGACCAAATTGTAGAATAATGCGAGTTTATTTTTCCAGGCTATCACATCTCTCTCTGACCAATTGGCATCACTCAAACCTTCTGCCGAGTCCATCAAAGCTACTCTTGTCGCATCTGCAGTATATTTATCTAAAGCTTCTTGTAACAGAATGAAGTTACCTTTCGACTTACTCATTTTTTCTCCTTCTACATTGAGCATCCCATTAACTGTAAACGCTTTGGGCCATTTTTTTTCAGGCCAAAGAGCAGTGTGATGGAAGATACAGAAAGTCAAATGGTTCGGTATTAACTCTTTGGCTGATCCTCTTAAATCAAAACCATACCAATAATTGAATTCTTCTCTCATTTTTTGCAAAATTTCTTTACTTATTCCCATATCCTCTGAAATTTTTCCAATATCGCCTGAACCATAGAATACAAAATTAAAAACATCATCATTCAACTGATCTGGCTCAATCCTTTCAGAGTTAATATATTTTGCGATTGTGTAGTATGCCATGTAGATGACAGAATCACTGAGAGTCTCAACAATCCATTCTTTATCCCATGGCAATTTCGTACCTAAACCAGATTTTCTAGCACAGGCCTTTTCTTGTAACCATTCGATTGTACCTTCAAAATTCTTTCTAGCCTCTTCAGGATAAATTTTCATCCCTCTCAAGCATATTCTGGCTTTCTCTTTCCACGCTTCATCAGAGAATTTTAAGAACCACTGATTCTCTAGAATTTTGACATGACAGTTTGTTCCACATCTACATATTACTTCTCCAGAAGGTTCCCACATGCTTGCAGCCGCGTTTACTTTCTGGAAATCTTTCGATAAATCTTCTTTAACTTGGGAAACTTTTTGTCCTTGGTAATCACCACATATTTCTTTTAAAATGCCTTGATGAAACTCTTTCTTATAGAGCATGTTAGTTGCTTTATCCAACTTTTCAGTTTCATTCTGGTTTTTGATACCAAATTGTTCAATCAAATCAACAGCAGGATGCTCTCCCAGTCCTGAGGTTTTGACGACTGATATAGGCTTTATTTTTTTTACTTTATTTACTTCAACTTTGAATTTTTTCAGATAATTCTCATTTGCTAGTAAATCTTTTAAACCAATCCAATCATATGGTGCATGTGAAGGGACTGACATCACTAGTCCAGTAGCATTTTCAAGATTGACAAACCCAGCTGGTAGGATCAATATCTCATTCATTAAAATTGGATTAATGCATTTTTTACCGACTAATTCTTTACCCTTTATCTTACCTTTAACTTGAACAGAATACAACTGATTTTTTAATTTTTCTGCGCAACTCTTACTGATTATCCAAGTCTCATTGTTTACTTTAGCTTTTACGTATTCAACATCAGGATTAACCCATACGTTTGTCACTCCGTAGATAGTTTCTGGTCTTAGAGTACCCATCGGTAATATCTCACCGGAAGGAAGCTTGAATTTGAATATTATGTAATTGACAGGAGTTTCTCCTTCCCCACTTAGTCTGTCATGGTCGCCAGTAGGGCTTTTACAGTTAGGGCACCAAACTACTGGGTGAGTCCCTTGAACAACGTAACCCTTATCTTTCAGGAGACGGTATTGCCATTCTATGAAGCGATTGAAAGTCGGGTCTATGGTCGTAAAGCTTCTTCGCCAATCTATTCCCACACCCAAATTTTCTGCTTCTTTCTTTATCCTCTTCTGCCAGTATCGGACTATGAATTTTGGGGACTTGAATTTATCGATATCTTTTTTTGCCACGCCCGAATCAACAAGAATTTTCTTCTGGATGGGGTCTCCTTTTCTTAATCTTTCAGTTGCTCCAACTATCGGTTCACCTGTTGCATGGAAAGCAAAAGGGAATAGAACGTTGGAACCCTGCATTCTCTTGAATCTGGCCACAACATCTAATCTCGTCAAAGTGAAGGTATGGCCCAAATGTAATGGTCCATCCACGTAAGGAAAGGGAAAGTTAACAAAAAATTTCTCTCTCTCACTAATGTCGGCTTCGAAGATTTTTTCGTCTGCCCATTTCTGTTTCCATTTTTGTTCTATTCTTTTGAAATCTGGCTCAACAATAATGAATCACCTTATACTTATGGATGTTGATATTAATAATTTATAAAAATACTATCTTTTAATATTATGACGGGCCTGTAGCTCAGCTTGGATAGAGCAGGTGGCTTCTAACCACAAGGTCGAGGGTTCGAATCCCTTCAGGCCCATGAGACTATTTTTTACGTTTTTTTCCTGTAAACTCAATCCTATCGACTATTAATTCTCCTATTGCTGCAAAAGGGATAGCAACTAGTGTTATTATGACAATTGCCCTCCATGTTATTGGTGCTCCTGTGACTAAAGTTACTGCAATCAAATCCTCAACCACGCCCATCACAATTCCGAATATCAAGAATTCGATGAAAAGTTCTAAACGCCTTACCATAATTATTTTTTTTAAACTCCGTATTTAAAATTTCTAACATTTGAAAAAAAGCCAGTTTTTTTCTTGTCCTTTGAATTTAATCAGACAATATCGACCTTTCAATTTCTTTCCATTTATTTTTATGATTATTTCACCATCTTTCCTTTTTTCTAGTTCATAAGTTCCTCTATCCCATATCTTAACCGTTCCCGCCCCGTATTGGCCTTCTGGTATTACTCCTTCAAAGGCAGCATAATCAACAGGATGGTCTTCTGTCTCGACAGCTAACCTTTTGACACCTTTCTCTGTTGGAGGACTTTTAGGAATGGCCCAACTCTTTAACACACCATCCATTTCTAGTCTCAAATCATAATGAAGATGAGACGCATCGTGTTTTTGAATAACATAGATGTTATTTTTACCCATTTTTACTTTTCCTTCAGGCTCGTTCGTTGTTCTAAAGTTTCTCATTCTATTATAATTTTCAAGAGACATAATTCATCAAGTATTATTTTGTAAAAAAGCCTAAAACAAAATCAAAAAAAGAAAAATGAAAAAACTAGACCTTTCTGAAGATTTGTCCGTATAGGCTATAAGCTATTACCCCTGTAATGAAAAAGGCTATTTGCGGTCCTATTGCTGGAATTATTGAAAGTATGGCTGTAACAATTGCTGTTATTATTAGCGCGATTATCCAAACAACAAAGTAGTCTGCGGTAAAAGCTTTCTTAGTCACCTTACTGAAATTGAAGGCTTCACCGAATTTTTTAGTTTTCAAGTAGTTTAGAACTGCTATCGGTGTCAAATAAAACGCTATCAGCAACAGTATGAACCCGAGTATCATAATCGGAGCTATTTCTAACAATGTTGGTAGTGCCATATACCAGTTCTGCGATATTAACTGCGACATTGCTTCTGGTGATGATCCTGACGCAAAAAAAGTTCCAGCTAAACTACTAACAGCAGCTCCTGCACCAACTAAAAATACTAAGATCGCTGGGATGGCATATATTACCAGTATCGCATCTGATGCAAACCCCTTCACGAATAAGTACCACCAACCCTTCCATTCTGGCATCTTTTTAGAAGGTTTAGTTTTTCCCAGTCCTGAACATTCTAGTATGAATCCTTTGGCCAACCAATGTACTATCGGGATGATGCTGAGTATAACACCAATTATTAGTTTCATTAAGTCAGTGAAAGGTTTCTTTATAGCCTCTTCGTAATTAACTTTAGTCATTTATTCACAACCTCCTTATTCCATTTTTTAGGTTTCAGATGTTTTATAAGTTTTTTTGTCGGAAATGTATCGATTTTATTTACTCTTTTTAAACGTTAACTTTAATTAAAAGATATAATAAAATTAAATTGATTGAATGACAAGACTAATCATTCTAACTTCAGGTAAGGGCGGAGTAGGAAAAACTACACTCTCGTCTAACTTAGCCGCAGCATTAACTGAGTTTGGTGAGAATGTCATAGTTATGGATGCTAATTTAACTACTCCTAATCTTGGCCTGCATCTTGGCCTACACTTAACCCCGAATACATTACATAGTGTTCTGAAAGGAGAGAGTAGACTGAAAGATGCCATTTACCCTCATCCTTACGGCTTCAAGGTAATTCCTGCCAGCTTAGGTTTAAATGATCTAAAAGGTGTTGATGTTGGCCGACTACCAGAAATAAGTTTGAACTTGATTGGGAAGGCAGATTATGTTATCCTAGATTGTGCAGCAGGATTAGGTCGGGAGGCAATATCGGCTCTATCAGCATCTGATGAGACTATCATAGTTACCAACCCTGACTTACCTTCAGTAACAGATGCATTGAAAGTATTGAATATAACCAAAGAAACTAATGTGAAAATAATCGGAGCTGTGATTAACAGAGTGAAAGGAAATTTGTTAGAGATGACAAAGGATGAAGTGGAAAGTTTGTTAAAAATTCCAGTAATCGTGGAAATACCAGAAGACCCAAATGTTGCTTTAAGTATTCTGGCTAAAAAGCCGTTGGTAAAGTTTTTTCCTCATTCTCCTGCCGCTATCGGGATTAAAAAATTGGCTGCTAGATTGAGTGGAAGAACATATCAACAAGAGATAGTTGAGAAAAGAAGTCTGTGGAAAAGATTTGTAGGATGGCTTATCGGATAATTTTTTATACCTATCCATTTAATTAAATGCTTATGATTTACAAGGATAGTGTCTATGGTTCAGTCCCAATCAAAGAAAAAGTTCTCATAGATTTAATGCGAACTAAAGCCATGGAAAGACTGAAAGGAGTGAATCAAGGAGGTCCTTTAATTTTACTAAAAACTGACCATGAATTAGCCAGTTACCGAACAACAAGGTTTGATCACTCTGTTGGTGTATGCCTACTTCTAAAAAAATTCAATGCTTCTTTGGATGAACAGATAGCTGGTTTGTTACATGATATTTCTCACATGGTTTTTTCTCATGCAACTGACTTCATATTCAATCGTGGTGTTCAACAAGACTATCATGAGAAATTCGTCGAAAAGATGATACTCAATTCTGATATACCCCCAATCTTAAGAAAACATAATATCGATATCAATAGTATACTAAACATTGAAAATTTTACCTTGCTAGAAAAAGAATTACCTGACTTATGCGCCGATAGGATTGATTATTTCTTAAGGGATATGTGCATTTACGATAGTGTTGTCAAAAAAAGACACAATGAAATTCTAAACGCTTTAACAGTCTTCGACGACGAAATAATTTTTAAAGAAAAGGAAATGGTAAAACTATTTGCAGAAAAATTCATTGAAGCTAACGTAAGGCTTTATTGTAATCCATTCCAGGCAGCCCTATACAAACTTATATCAGAAACTCTTGAATTAGCTATTCAAAAAAATATCATTGAAGAAGCTGATTTATTCACGACTGATTTAGAAGTAATAAACAAACTGAAAGGATCAAAAGACAAAGAAATACTCGATATGTTGGGTTCGGTTTCTTATTTGGGTGTAGTTGAAGACAAAGAAAATTATGATTATCATCTGAACTCTAAAGTAAGATGTACCGACCCTAAACTTTTGATCAATAATGAAGCAGTAATATTGTCAAAAATTGATGAAAATTATAAAAAATTGATGAATGATTTTGTTACAAAAGCATCTAGAGGATTTTTCGTGAGAATTGTCAGAAAATAATTTTATTTTTTCATGAAATTTTCTAGTTTACTAAATGCTTCTTCCATAATCTCAACCGGCGGTAAAATAACAGATCGGAAATGATCTTTACCATAGATAGGGCAAAATCCAGAGCCATTCGGTAGAATAAGACCAGTATTTTCTAAAACATCCAAAGAGAATTTTTTATCATTTCTCCATCTTCCTTTGAGGTCAACTCTGGGAAAAATGTAGAATGCCCCTTCTGGTTTTTGTGTGCTAATACTCTCTATTTCGTTTAGTCTCTTGTGTGCAAAATCTGCTCTTCTCTTTAATTTCTTATTCATCTCTTTAATGTGACCTTGAGGCCCACTAAAAGCAACAGTACAAGCTTTCATGATTGGGGTGCATGCGCACAGTCTTTGTCTCGCTTCTTGTATTATCGCACTCTTAAGTTCCGTTAATTTGTTCATGGGATCATGGAAGAACATATAACCCAATCTCCATCCCGGCATACAATAAGCTTTTGAAAACCCGTTTAAACCTACGACAGAAACATCTTTTGCAAGAGAAGATACTCCAAAATGTTTAGTACCACCAAAAATTAAGACATCATATATTTCATCAGAAACTAAAAGAATATCATGTTCTGTAGCTATATCAATAATTTTTTTAAGGATTGATTCGCCACAGACTGAGCCTGTTGGATTGTTTGGGTTTATTATCACGATTGCTCTAGTCTTATCGTTGATTTTTTTTCTCAAATCATCGATATCAGGTTTCCATCCATTTTCTTCATTCGTTCTATAGGCGATGGGTTTACCTCCAGAGAATTGAATGTACTGAATATACGGAGGGTACGAAGGTCCCGGTATGAGAATTTCATCTCCCCTTCCTGGCTCGACCAAAGCTTCGAATAGAAAATGTATACCTTCGCTTATACCTTGCGTAATAACTACATCCCTCTCTGTTAAGTTTAAATTATTTTTTTTGTTTTCTCTTTCGATTACGGCTTTTATTAAAGATTCATCTCCTTGGGAAGTCGAATAATGCCCACCTCCTTCCTTTAGGACTTTAATCAGTGCATCTTTCAAGTATTGCGGAGTGTCGAAATCAAACTTGTTAGGATCGCCTAAGTTGAAGAAGTACATCTTCTTCCCTTTTGCATCGAACTCTGGTTTTAATTCTTTGGCTCGAGCTGCCAAGTCTCGAAGAGTCGATTCAAGTTTTCTAGAACGATCACTAGGTCGCATAACATCATTTTCTGAATGAGCATTTAAAACTATTTTTATTCTGATTTAATATAAATCCTTAAATGTCTTTTATGATATTAAATTTATTATTCCATGGTTATAGTCATGGGCGAATCTAAATTAAGAGTTACTGATTTTTGTGAGAACCTCTCTAGAGATTCTGGGGTTGTTACACTTCTCGAAGATTTGGCGGCGATTTTAAAAGATTCAAATCGCAAATGCCTGGGCGGTGGACAGCCACCAAGACCAGAACCTATACCTTCTATAATTAAAGATGCCATGTTTAGGATGATTGATAAGTATACAGACAAAGAACTACATAGTTATGGGGACCCACGTGGTCTACCTCAACTGCGAGAAGCTATTGCAAGAAAGTTCCATGAATTATACGATTGGAAAATAGACCCAGATAGACATATCCTCATCGGACCAGGATCATCTTATTTAAATTTTTTAATTTTGAATTCTTTTGCAGGTCCATTTAATGGAAGTATATTAACTTCTACAACCCATCTCCCCCAATACATAGGGTATGAAGGGCAATTCGAAAGAGGACATAGAAACACAGTTGTATCTATGTATCAAGAAATAGAAGAAAAAAAACATGGTCGATTTAAGTTCAAACCTGATTTGGAATTATTACAGAAAATACTCCAAAACTCTGATGTAAACTTATTCAAAACCTCAAGACAAAATAATCCTTCTACACAGGTATTAGAGGATGATCTATTCGAAGAAATGGTTTCTGCTGTTTTAGATGCAGGGAAAATCGTGTTTATCGACGAAGCTTACGGCCACCCACACCCTGGTTTTATATACAATGGAATAAAATGCGAGCCTGTTTTCAAAGAAGGGGCGGTTATTACAAAAACTTTTTCAAAATCTTGTCTTGCAGGAGATCGTGTTGGTTATGCTATTTCTATGGATGAAAGAATTATGAAAAGATTATACAATATGAGTGCAAATTCAATGTTTCACAGTTCAAGTGTTTCGCAAGCTCTCGCGGAAACTGTATTGACAGATGGTAATCTTGATAAAATCGAGAGCTTGTTGAGTGAATATTTTCAAAAAAATGAGAAAATAGCAATTGATACGTTTAGAAAAGAATGCATTTCTAAGGATAATGTTCTAATTCATCAATTTGACAGCTCTTTTTACCTTTTCTTTGTATTAAAAGATTTACCAGAGGATGTTACCTCTGAAGCCGTTGATAAGAGAATGAAAGAGTATGGCACACCAATCGTCCCAGGGAAATACTTCTTCTACGGGATTCCAGCTGAATATAATTTAAACAGTCTAGGATACAACCATGAAACAATGCCATACGTTACCATCAGAACTTCCCTTACTGAACCACCAGAAAAATTAAAATCGGCAATGACAGAGTTCGCCCATGCTATTGATCTTGCTTACGGAGTAAGGATATGATCATTTTATCAAATCAAAAACTAAATCAATACAAATCTCGCATACAGCAGCAGGCATTTCCAATTCCCAGTTTGAGATAACTTCAGGGTGTATTTCCCCAAACCTACCCAAATCCCTATTTTTAATGACTATTTTAGCCGCTCTGCCATGGATGAAACACGGTAACTTAGACTCTTCCAGTTTGTAATCTTTTACACCTAAATTACTCAGGATACTTTCGACTAAAGACTTCATCTCAGAGAAATTAGCTTTTGAGTGACACACTACGATACCAAGTCTTCTCATAGTTTTCGCTCCTGTATCAGAAAGAGGAGCCAGTTCGATAACGTCACCAACCTCAAAAATATTTTGTGGGTATTCTCTATGTCTATTCCTCCATAGAACTTCCATCAGGCTTGGGAGCAACCAATTTCTTACGATAGAATACTCTTCTGTTTTCGGGTTAGCAGTCTCGATAAAATCTTTTCCTTCCATTCTCATCTTTTTGAATAAATTCTCTTTGTTCGTTAACATGAAAGTCACGACTTCTTGCAAACCATACCCAACCAAGGAATTTCTTAGAGTTTTAGAAAACGTTTCCAATTGACTCTCTTCACCTATGGTTGATATTTCAGGTATTTCTGGTTCGAATTTGTCATAACCATAAGCAATAGCAATATCCTCAACTAAATCCATGGCATGCATTATGTCTGTCCTGTAACAAGGGATAACTACTTGTAAGTTTCCTTTACTCACTTCCATTGCTTCATAACCCATACTTTGCAGATATTCGATCATTTCGTAAGGGGTCAGGTTTAAGCCGAGGAGTTTGTTCACGTATGCTGGGTCAAGATTCATCATACTAGTTTCAAGTTTAGGAGTCTCTATTTGTCTATCCGGATATTTTATTTTAACGAGTTGAATCTTTCCTCCCCTTTCTGCTAAGGCTGTAACAACAATGTTTAAAACTTCGTTGATCGTTTTTTCATCCGTCCCAGTCACATCAATAAAAAGATTCTTTGTTTTTTCTTCGACCATTGTGTAGATAGAATTAATTATCGGTGGCATTGCCATGACTTTGTTTTCAGCAGTCATCAACATAGGATACTTATCGAATTTTTTTAGTATCCAACCATAATCCTTTCCTTTTGAAGTGTGTCTCAAGATGTCATCGAGTTTCATTTCTTTTTGTTCGCCTAATGGAGTGAACTTGAAAGAAGTATCTTTGGTTGTGTACAAAAGAGGGAATTTGACTTTATCTAAATCATGAACACCTATTGCGGCTTTTCTCCTCTTTCTGGCATGTGTTATGTGTAATTTTTCTTGGATCTGCATGAGTGATTTTATGAACTCGTCTGTCATTTTTATTCCGGTGACAGCAGCACAAACGATGTAAGGTCTCACTTTTTTTGTTGAAGAATCCACTCGAACCATGTAAAGAGATTTTTCGGCTTTGTATGACCTTAAACCAGTTTTAATGTTCATGAACGATGAGAATGCCCTTGCCAAACCCTCCACAGAAAGCATGTCGGGTCTATTTGGATTAACTTCAACTGAGAATTCATCTTTTTCTTTTTCTTCCCAGGCTACACCAAGCATTGGTATTTTGTCCTCAATTTCTTTCATGTCTAGGTCTTTACCTAAAAGTTTACAGAAATCGTTTTTATCGATAGTTATAACAGGCATTTAATCACTTTTTAAAATAGTAGTCTTTTATCATTTTCATTGTCGGTACATAAACATGTTCAGGGAGATTATTGGGATCGAACCATTCCCATCTTTCTATTTGATCGGGCTCCATTACTTTAGGCTCGCCTTTTACTATCTTAGGTTTAAATCCAAAGGTGAGGAAAGGTGTTCCATCGATGTCATTCACATGTTTTGTTATTAATTCTAAATCATTGATTTCTAAACCAGTTTCTTCTTTGGCTTCTCTTTTGGCCGCTTTAATGTAATTTTCACCTAGTCTTAACTTACCACCGATAAAAGTCCATGTTCCGTTGGCCCAGCCTTCGCATCTCTTACCGAGTAAGATTTTCCCGTTTCTTTCTATTAAGACTCCTATACCATGTTTCATTTTTTCCCTCTTTTAGGTATTATTAAATAATTAGATAATAAAATTAAAATTCCTCCAAAAATTATGTTTGCTGTTATTGGTTGACCAAAGAGAAGTGCGGCCAGTATCGAGGCACTTACAGGTTCTAATAGTAAAATAATCCCTGCGATTGAGGCAGGAACTTTTTTCACGCCCGCATAAAAAAATGGATGTGAGATTATACCCCAAAGAAATGCGAAAAAGATTACATAAAACCAATAATATGCTGGAAAATCAAACGATATTCTCATCATAGAATTTTGTAAAAATAGAGAGCTAACCGGTAATAATAACCATAGCCACATTGTAGAGAAAAATGCATAACCAAATGTTGTCGTGATATAATGTTGTTTGTTGATTCCACTCTTTCTACCCCAAATAACCCATAGAGATAAAAAGAAACCCGCGACAAGAGCAAAAGATATGCCGCCCAAATTGCCAATATTCTCAATATCCCAAGGTTTTAACAACACAAAAATACCCATAAAACCGATGATAACTGCAAGAACCTTCTTTGGGGTTATTTTTTCTTGTAATGTAATCTTACCAACTATAGTAGTCCAAATTGGCTGGGTATACAAAAGAAACGCAACAACAGCAACTGGAACACCGAGAATTATACCACCAAATTGAGTTACTTGTAAAATTGCTCCGATTAAACCGTAAATGATGAAGAATCTTAACATAACTTTTTTTATCAAAAACTTTCTTTTGTAGATTACAATTAATGACATTAAGATTGCTATAACAGAAATAGGGAAAAGTGCTATCTCATAAAGAGATAATCCTAAGTTTGCTAGAAACTGTCCACCTACTGTAATCGTTCCATAAAATATGGCTGCAATAATAATGAGAAAAATTTCTTTTTTCATTTAACTCTTATTTAATTAAATCCAAATTACCATTTAAAATAATCGGTTCCATCGCTACTATTTCATCTTTATAGCTAATCTCAGGTACAGAGTTTAAAAGAAAAATTTTCTTGTCATGGACATAAGCAAAGCCCATCTCCATTAAGGTGTTACCACCGATGTAATTTTTTATCCCTTTTTTTTCAAAATTCAAAACCAGTATGGCGTTACTGTTCACTATGGCATCATAATACCATTTTATGAATCCGCCTTCTCTCTTAACTTGAGCATGATTTTTTTCGATTTTCTTTATTAACTCTGGGTTTCTGCCCAAAGCTAAATCCTCCATGACAGGACAAATTATTGCTTCGTGACCCATTTCATTAAGTTGATCTCTTAATTTGACCATCTCTTTACAAAAAGTTATACTTCCACACAAAGTTATTTTCATTCAACCACTCTATTAACTAACTGTTTCTAATCTTAAAAATTTAGGTAATTCAGCGACAGAAGATATAATGTTTTTAACTCCTAATTTTTCCAGTTTTTCTCTGTTCAGGCACCCTGTTAAAACAGCAACATATTCAACTTTTGCGTTTTTAGCACACTCATAATCAGGCACGGCATCTCCTACATACAACGTCTCTTCTGGTTCCATGTTGAGTTTATCCATCACATAGAACAACGGCTCAGGATCAGGTTTGTGTTTTTTTGTTGCCTCAAAAGAACTGATTGTTTCAAACCATTTAATATCAAACCCAGCATCTTTTAGATGCCTTTTCACTAAAAACATACACCCACCCGAGACTACTCCTAGTTTAAACCCAGCTTTTTTGAGTTTTTTAACTGCATCTAACGCTCCTTTTATTCTAGGAATATGTAAAATTTTATCTATGAATAGTTTTCTATGCTCTTTTATGTAAAGTTCTAGATCTACATTAGGCCAAAAAGTAACTGCTATCTCTTCCAACGGTTTACCGAGTAGATCTATAATTTCTTCAGAAGATGGTATTCTTAGGCCTAGTTTTTTCGCTGTTTTTTTGTAAGCTTTGATTATGACTTTGTTACTGTCTATTAGAACTCCGTCCACGTCAAAAATTATTGCTTTCTTCATACCTATCCTTCAATTCTCTGAATCTTTCTAATACACTGTTTTTATCTTTTATATTTTTTGTCCCAAAATCCTCTATTACGAAAGAAGCCGCAGCTGATGCAAACAAGCCAGATTCTAAAGCATTCTTAGTCTCAAAATAACGAATAGCAAAAGCCGATGCAAACACATCTCCAGAACCCGTTCTATCGATTACAGTAGTTTGGTAAGGAGGTATTTTATAAGTTTCTTTACTCGCGATTATCGCTCCCATTTCTCTCAGAGTTAATTCGATTACTTTTGGTCCTAATCCAAGAAGTTCCTCACAAATTTCTTCATAATTTGTTTTTTTAGAAACGAACTTACTCTCTAATCTGTTGACTTTGACCAAGTCTGCATACTTTAAAAATTCAGCTCTTTCGTCCCAGAATTTCATGACAACTCTTTCTTTACCAGAAGACCTGACAAACCCCTGAACATCGAGTGAAAGTAATTTTGCATTTTTTCTTGCTTTCTTGACACAGTCTAGAGTAATTTCGTTAAAAATAGGACCTATGTGAATAATATCCATCTTTCCCAAATCTTTGAAATCTATTTTTCCTGCATGGCTCAAATAGAATTGTCTTTTTTCAGTCCCGCTATAATCGTTAACAAAATGGGAAATGTTTTCGCTAGGTTCTAACTCAATTTTTATTCCTTGACTTGTCAAACTCCTTGTCCAACCATCGAGTTTATGATTCCCTCTGCTAAGGACGTAAGTATCACAACCTAGTTTATTGGCAGTAATTGATGCATAACTAGCAGTACCGCCGAAAGTGACTATTTCTTTTTCTCTTGTCCTTATAGTATCTTTGGTAATATTCCCAATAACTAAGAATTTCATCATTATTTATTATTTTAAATTATTTTAAAGTTTATTTTGTTTTGAGATACTTCCATGCAAGACCTTTTGGTATTTTAGGTGGTTTTGAGCTATCTCTAACATTATCCATATTATATGGATCTCGCCTTTTTGGATTTTCAGGTCTTCTATAATGATAATTTTCTTCTAACATTTTAGTTCCATTCCCAATTCCCATAATTTATCACCACTAAGAAGTAACAAATAACTATTTTTAAAGATATCTATTCTCGATTATATATAAAATAGAATATTTTTTTCTATCAAATAGAAACTTCAATACCGCTTTCTAAACCAATATAAAACGAGTATTGCCGGAATCAGTAGCAGTATAATTCCATACCAATTCGACTGACTATACCCAAGAACTACTTGACCAGTAGGCAATCTTCTCGTCGATAACATGCCCATGCCGAATAAAAGACATAATGTAAGTATGACAGTCATCACAGCTCTAGATGGTTTTTTTGGTCCTGGGTAAACTATAACTCTTTGACCTTTGAATTCTTTTTTTAATTCCTTTATCAAATCTTTTTTCTCTTCCATGAGTTTTATTTAGTTTTCTGGTTTAAAATATTTCCTTACTCAAAAATATTGCTGATTTCCTATATACAAAAGCATTTAAAATTATACTCGATATGTTGATGTAATATGATAGAGGTCAGATTTCACGGGAGAGGCGGGCAGGGTGTGGTTACGAGTGCGAGTATATTAGCCATAGCAGCATTTAAAGAAGGTAAATATTGTCAGGCATTCCCGTTTTTTGGGACAGAAAGAAGAGGCGCTCCTGTCGTATCTTTCGCTAGGATAGATGATAAATTCATCAGGACAAGAGAACAAATTTACAACCCAGATTATGTTGTTGTTTTAGACCCTACCCTTTTGGATGTTGTTGACGTTACTGAAGGCTTGGAAGAAAACGAAATAATAATTATTAATACGAACAAGGATGTTAATTTACCGACGAAAGCTACAATAAAAAAAGTCGATGCCACTGCCATTGCTTTAGAAATCATCGGTAAACCTTTTGTAAACACTCCCATGATCGGGGCGTTGGTTGGTGCTACAGGCATTGTCAAGATAGATTCTGTTGTTGAAGCTATCAAAGAAAGATTTCCTGAAGAAATCGCCAACAAAAACATAGAAGCGGTTAAAAAAACTTACGAAAAAATTAAAGAGGGATAATATGGAACCTGGAGGAGCAATAAAAAAACCTGGAAGTTCGAAAGAAGTTAAGACTGGATCTTGGAGAACGTTCAAGCCAATAGTTACTGATAAGTGTAAAGGTTGCGGTATCTGCATCCAGTTCTGTCCTGAAGGATGTATAAAAATATCGAGTGAAAAGGTTGAGATCGATTACGATTATTGCAAGGGCTGTTTAATATGCGTTAACGAATGCCCTATAAAAGCTATGACGAGTGAAAGGGAGGAAAAATAAATGGGAAGACATTTCATGGAAGGTAGTAAGGTTGTTGCAGAAGCCATTTATCTCTGCAAACCGGATGTTGTCAGTGCTTATCCTATTACTCCTCAGACACATATAGTCGAAACATTGGCTCAGTTGATTGCGGATGGAAGGATAAAATCTAAATTCTTGGAAGTAGAGTCAGAGTTCTCTGCGATATCTAGCGTGGCTGGTGCAGTTGCGGCTGGATCAAGAGCTTTTACTGCGACATGCTCTCAAGGTTTGGCGTTAATGCATGAAGTCTTGTTTGCTATAGCAGGGATGAGATTACCCGTGGTAATGGTTGTTGCTAACAGAGCATTATCCGCTCCTATCAACATTTGGTGTGACCATTCAGATTCGATAGCAGAAAGAGATTCTGGTTGGATTCAGTTGTATGTCGAGACTGCTCAAGAAGCTGTCGATACTGTGATCCAGGCTTATAAGATTGCTGAGAATAGGAAAGTTTTGCTGCCAGTAATGGTTTGTATGGATGGGTTTATCTTAACTCATACTGTCGAGCCTGTTAATGTTCCGGATGATGTGGAAGTCAACAAGTTCCTACCAAAATATAAACCAACTCATGCTCTCTTAGACTCGACAATACCGATGACTCTAGGACCTTTTGCCTATCCCGAGCCATACTTCAAGTTGAAAAAAGAACTTTCTTTGGCTGTAGATAATTCTAAGAAAATCATCAAAGAAGTTAACGAAGAATTTGGAGAAAAGTTTAAGAGAAAGTATGGTAACGGCTTGGTAGAGGAATACAAGAACGATAAGAAAATAGCAATAGTTTCGATGGGTTCTGTCTGCGGAACGATAAAATGTATTGTTGACTCCAGAGAAGATACTGGCTTGGTTAAGATAAGATGTTACAGACCTTTCCCGAAAGGAGATTTAGCCGATGCCTTAAAAGAAAAGGAAATCGTGATTGTTATCGAGAAGAACATTTCTCCTGGCCTTGGTTCTGGGAGTGTGTTCTCTGAGGTACGAGATGTTTTGTATAATTTTAAAGAAAAACCGAAAGTTGTTGGAGCAGTTGTTGGTCTTGGCGGGACTGATGTCAGGAGTAAAGACATCAATGCTTTGATCGATAAATCCAAGACGATGAAGGATGGAGAGGTTGAGTGGTTCATATGACTGATGAATTGTTTGCACCCGGACATAGGACTTGTGCAGGCTGTGGATCTGTTCTTGCAGCAAGGCATTTGCTAAAAGCTACTGGGAAAGATGTGATAATATGTGAATCGACAGGATGCCTGGAAGTTACATCAACCCAGTATCCTTTGACTGCATGGAAAGTTCCTTGGATTCATGTTGTTTTTGAGAATGCCGCTTCTGTCGCTACTGGAGTTAAAGCTGCTCTAGAAGCCCAAGGAAATGATCATACTAAAGTTATTGCATTTGGTGGAGATGGAGGAATGGTTGATATCGGGTTTGGTGCAGTGAGTGGAGCTATGGAAAGGAACGATGATATCATGATAATAACTTACGATAATGAGGCTTATGCTAATACAGGTATACAACGTTCAGGTGCAACACCTTTTGGAGCGAGTACAACAACTACTCCTTCTGGTAAAGTATCCATCGGTAAAAATGCATGGAAGAAGAATGTCCCTATGATAGCTGTTGCTCATGGAGTTAAATATGTTGCTTGTGCGAGCATAGCTTATCCTCAAGATTTACAGAAGAAGATACAGAAGGCTATGTCTATCAAGGGAGCGAGATATATGCATATTCATACGCCTTGTCCAATAGGATGGGGATTTGATTCTTCCAAAACAATAGAAGTTGCTAGGTTGGCAGTTCAAACAGGAATGTGGGTTCTTTATGAGATTGAGGATGGGAAGTTTAAGAAGACGATGAACCCTGAGTTAAAGCCTGTTGGAGAATACTTGAATATGCAGAAGAGGTTCAAGCATTTGAAAGATAAAGAGATAAAAATTATTCAAGATCGTATTCATGCTGCTTGGAAGGAATTGGATAATCTTGAGAGAAGTGGAGTTAATTTAAGGACGATTTTGTGATCAATTTAAAAACCCTTCTTTTTCCTCCAATACAAAAGCATTTAAAATTTTAACACTAAGTGAAAAAGTATGATTGGTATCGTTGGATACGGTGGGTATATTCCAAGATTCAGGATAAAAGTAGAAGAGATAGCCGCAGTTTGGGGTGCTAATGCCGATTCATTGAAAAAGGGATTAAACATAGAAGAAAAGTCCGTCCCTTCAATGGATGAAGACACAGCAACGATATCAGTAGAAGCCGCATTAAACGCCTTAAAAATGGCTGGTATAGACCCTAAAGAGATTGGAGCCATATACATCGGTTCAGAATCCCATCCTTACGCTGTTAAACCCACTTCTACTATAGTCGGAGAAGCCATTGGCTGTGGCATGGAATACACATCAGCAGACACAGAATTCGCCTGTAAGGCCGGAACAGCTGGTATTCAGATGGCCATGGGCCTTATCCAGGGGGGCTATATCAAGTTTGGTTTGGCCATAGGCTCAGATACTGCTCAGAGCAAGCCAGGAGACGCGTTGGAATACACAGCCGCGGCAGGAGGTGCAGCGTTCATCATCGGAAAGAACAACATAGTAGCAGAGATAGAAGGGACTTATTCTTGTTCTTCTGATACTCCAGACTTCTGGAGGAGAGATACTGTCGAGTATCCAAGTCACGGAGGAAGATTCACTGGAATTCCAGCATATTTCAAGCATGTGATATCTGCAACCAAAGGTTTGATGGAGAAATTAAGTTTAAAAAATACTGACTTTGATTACGTCGTCTTTCACATGCCAAACGGTAAATTTCCTATAAGAGCAGGAAAAATGTTAGGTTTTGATTTGAACAAACTAACTCATGGTCTTGTCGTTAAAAAAATTGGGAACACTTACTCTGGTTCGTCTCCTCTTGGTCTATGCGCAATATTAGACGTAGCCAAACCAGGAGAGAGAATTCTGATAACATCTTATGGTTCTGGAGCTGGGAGTGATTCCTTCAGCATAAAAGTCACAGACCTGATAGAAGAAAAAAGAAAAAATGCGAGAAAGGTTCAAGATTACATCGATAACAAAGAGTATGTGACATATGCTAGATACACGAGGTTGAGGAGAGGAATATGAAAGTCGCTGTTATTGGTATAGGATCAACGAATTTCGGAGAACATTGGGATCAGAATTTGAGGCAGTTAGCGATAGAAGCCGGAACAAAGGCAATACTAGATGGCAATATAAGAGGGAGAGACTTGGATGCCATTTACTTAGGAAACATGTCTGCCGGAAGGTTTATAGGTCAAGAACATGTTGGTGCTATGATATCTGGAGAATTAGGATTATCCATTCCAGCTATCCGATGTGAGGGTGCATGTGCTTCTGGTGGTCTGGCTTTAAGGCAAGGATTATTCTCGATTCTTTCTGGTCAGCATGATATCGTCTTAGTCGGTGGAGCAGAAAAAATGACTGACCTGATGACCGATGGCGTAACCAGTTCTTTGATGGGTGCGGCTGATCAAGAATGGGAATCCTATTATGGAGTAACGTTTCCAAGTCTTTATGCGATGATAGCGAGAAGACACATGCATGAATTCGGAACAACAAGAGAACAAATGGCTAAGGTTGCTGTCAAGAATCATCATAATGGTATCTTAAACCCAGTAGCACAATTTAAGAAAGAGATAACAATCGAAGAAGTCATAAACTCTCCTATGGTCGCTGATCCTTTAACTCTTTTCGATTGTTCACCGATAACTGATGGTGCTGCTGCGGTAATCCTTTGCAAAGCCGAATTGGCCAAGAAGTACGTTGAGGACCCTATATATATAGTAGGTTCTGGTCAGGCTTCAGATACTCTTGCTCTGCATGATAGAAAGTCTTTAACGACTATGAATGCTACAGTTAAAGCAGCTCAAGAGGCATATAAACAGACTGGTTTAACTTCAAAAGATATCGATTTAGCAGAAGTTCATGATTGTTTTACTATTGCTGAGATTGTTGCTACAGAAGATTTAGGATTCTGTAAAAAAGGTGAGGGTGGAAAACTTTTGGATAAAAAAGAAACAGAAATAGGAGGAAGAATTCCTGTTAATACTTCTGGCGGTTTAAAAGCAGTAGGACACCCTGTCGGAGCAACTGGTATCAAACAAGCGGTTGAAATGGTTTTACAACTAAGAGGGAAAGCAGGAAAGAGACAAGTTAAAGATGCTAAACTTGGTTTGACGCATAACGTTGGAGGTTCTGGCGCTACTGCTGTCGTCCACATATTTTCAAGGTGAGATTATGGGTCATGAATCTAGTGTTCCATTGTTCTGGCGTTTGATTAAATCCAGATATCAGTTGATCGGAACTAAATGTACTACTTGCGGTAATGTATTCTATCCACCAAAGTATCTCTGTCCTGTTTGTAGGAAAGAAGGAAAGTTGGAAGACATTAAATTGAAGAAGACTGGAAAGATTATAACTTTCTCGATCGTTCGTTCAGCTCCTTCTGGATTTGAGAAAGAAGCTCCTTACCCTGTTGCGATAATAGAATTGGATGACGGTCCGAAGTTGACTTCTCAGATAGTTGATTGGAAAGAAGAGGATTTGAAGATTGGAAGAAAGGTTGAGGCTTGTTTCAGAAGGATTTATACTGATGGTAAAGAAGGCATTATTAATTATGGGTTGAAGTTTAGGCCTGTTTAATTATTAAAATCTATCTGAATTTGGGATTAAAAGAAGAAAAAAAGAAAAAGGACAGCAATGGTATTTAAAATCAAAAGATTTTTAACGAGGCAAGCCGTATCTGAATAACATCCATAATATTTGTAGACCTATCCCTGCTCCTATACACAAGTCGCCAGTGCTATCAAGGCTGGTCACTGCCATATTTGGAATTGGCGAAAAAATGAATACCACTAATTTAAGTAGTATCCCGCCTGCGACTAATGCCATTGGTGGATTTTTTGCCACAAACTTAAAGACAGCATTTAACTGCATAAGGTCCGACCCCCATCTTTTAAAGAAAACAAAAGGAAGCCCGTTACTGTATGCCATCAATAAATCATTGGCGCAACTTTCTTGAGAGTTAAGTTTATATCGTTAGTAACGAAAGCTACTAATAGACATAAAAACTCAAGCCCTGAGGCCTAACGGTCGACGGGCTGAGACTTTTATTTTCTTAAGTTTTAAGATGGTTTATGATATTCTTATATTTTTATGAAACCAGAGTTTCATTTATGAACATCGATGAGACATTGAACAAAATATCAGAAATCATTATATCACCACAAGAAGAACTCATATTAATACATCTATTCTTCAAACCAAACAGACCCACAGATCTAGCGAGAAGATTGGAAAGAACGAGTCAGTATTTCTCTTGTAAAATTTTCCCAAAATTATCGAAACTTGGACTGATAAGAAAAAAAGGAAATAAACTATACTATCTAACTGATATGGGAATTGGATACCTTTTATTAAGGTATGAAATCGAATTGGATGAAAACGAAGTTCCAGTTTGGATTAGACCGAGCGGAATAATTTCGAAATGGAAGGCGAAGTTAATTTTAGAGAAATTTCTCTAATTCTGGTTCACCCTAACCACAACTTAGCTTCTCTCAACTGTTTCAAATCATTCCAGTAAAGTTCACGAATGTCTTTGATATCATAATTCAGCATCACTGCCCTTCCAAACCCAGGACCCCATGCTAAGACAGGAATATCTTTACCTAGCAGAGGCTTAACGACTTCTGGTCTAAACATCCCTGCTCCACCCAACTCAGACCATTGTTTATGAACTGGATGGAAGACTTCAATCTCAACAGACATCTCAGTGTAAGGGAAGTAAGAAGGCCTAAACCTGGCCTTTGGAAAACCTAACTTACTGAAGAACCTTTTCAAGTATCCTAACAAATGACGGAATGTCACATCTTCCCCAACAACAATTCCATCGGTCTGGTAGAACTCAGCCAAATGTTTCCAATCCAAAGTCTCATTCCTGAAGCATCTACCAACAGAGAAGAACTTTGCAGGTAGTTCAGCATTTCTCAATGCCATTAAAGTCCTTGCAGATAGAGATGTGGTATGAGTTCTTAAAACACATTTTTTAGCAAAATCATTATCCCATTTATACTGCCAACCAGTTGAATCACAAGTCCATCCATACTCATGAGTCTTCTGAACATTTTCAACTATTTCTTTCTCAGGTAACTTCCCTTTCTCAGGATTTTTAATGTAGAACGTATCTTGCAAATCTCGAGCAGGATGATCTTGTGGTTGATACAGAGCATCGAAGTTCCAGAAAGAAACTTCCAGGATAGGACCAGTCATCTCTTTGAAACCCATCTCAAGCCAGATTTGACGAATGTACTCGATGAGTTGAGTCATGTAGTGTTTTTTTCCGGGATAAGTCTTTGAGACAGGGAGACTTATATCATATCCTCTTAGAGGCTTTTCTTTCCATTCTTTTGATATTATCATTTCCGGCTTCAACTGCCCAATATCTTCTTTCAATTTTATCTTGGGTAAAATTTCTCTTCCTAAATCTGTCAGAGAAATGTATTTGTGAACTCTTGCCCTTTTTCTAACCAAACCTCTTTTTTCGAGTTTTGAAAGGATTTTAGCATCGAAGTCACTAGAAAGTTTTTTGCCAGTCGAAAGACCTGAAAGTATTTTTTCTTCAGGTATCTTCTCTTCAAGAATTTTTTTTCCTTTATCTGTTATAGATAGAAGACCCTTCTTTATCTCAACCCAACCATTCCTCTTAACCCAGACCAAACCGATAGAAAACCTACTCACTTTTTCCCTGAGATTACCTATTTTTCCCTCGCCTTTACTAACCAGAGTTATCAACTTTCTTTCAGGTAACGCATCCTTAGCATACTCTAACCCTTCTTTTGTCAGTTCTACGAATTCAGTCTTGTCTTCTCTTATACTGACAATTCCTTTAACCCTTGCCCACATCGAAGCCTTTTCGATAGAATCTTTATGTAAACCAGTTAAACCCTCCAATTCCTTGATGGAAGCAGTCTTTACCTCTTCTAAGGCCTTCAAAATCTTCTTTTCATGTTCATGCAACTGCTTCAAGCGTTTATCGTTACCCATACTATCCTTTAAAAATTGTGAATAGAAATACAAAAATCTTCTTACAACTATCTGATCGGTCTATATTCATTTCGATTGAATGTTTTTTTTCTTAGAATGTAGTTGAAATAGAGTTTAAGATATTTTCTTATCGATTTCATCCTGCCCCATTTTCTTATTCTACGGTTTGAAGTGAGTGCTAAAGTATTTGGAATGAATACTATTTTTCCTTCTTTTGAAATTCTTTCTGATAGTTCAAAGTCTTCGAGAGTATTCAAATATTCGTTAAAACCACCTACTTTTTCAAAAGTCTTTTTTCTGTATGCACAACATATTCCAGGTATTTGTGGTTTTTTTGTTTCCATCGATTTTCTCATGAATTGATTAAAAGACCAGTAAAGTGCAAAATCTTTAGCTTCTGGGCTCAGGGCAAGTATAGAGCAAGCCACACCTATCACTTTTTTACTTCGAAACGGTCTGCTAATCTCAGTAAGACCGTTGAATAGAAGGATCGTATCAGCATCTAAGAACAACAGTATCTCTCCCTTAGCAATTTTTGCCCCTTCATTCCTCCCCGCAGCAACTCCCTTTTGCTTGACGGTAATAACTTTATCAGCGAATTTCTTCGCTATCCTAACTGTATTATCCTTACTCATCCCGTCCGCTACTATGATTTCGTATTTTCCTTTGTAGTCTTGATTCTTGAGTGCTTTCAGTGTTGGTTTAATATATTTTTCCTCATTCAAGGCCGGGACTATTATCGATATCATTTAAACAAATTTTTAATCTTAAGGATTTATAAGTTGAGTGTTTTTCCATACTTTTAACATCAACAATTAAATTTAAGACGCCGTATTCCAATAATTTGTTTTCAATGAGAAGAAAAAATCCACTAGTGTCGGTTATCATTCCCACAAAAAACGAGGTAAATTATATAACAGATACACTCTTATCACTAAAAAAACAGCACCATAAAAACTTAGAAACCATTGTCGTCGACTCCTCTGATGACGATACTGTTTCGATTGTAAGAGGATTCACGGATAAGATAATTAGAAAGAAAGTAAACATACCACAGGCTAAAAACTTGGGAGCCAAATATGCAGAAGGTGAATTTCTCGTTTTTCTCGATGCAGATACAACACTTTTACCGAGTTGGATTAATAGGAGTCTTGAATATTTACTAAACGGAAAATACGATGCCGTTATCGGTAATGTTAGTACAAGAAAAAAAGATTTTCAGGCTTTTCTTGTTGGTGGAATCTACAGAAGTTTCCTCAAATTAACTGGTCTAATAAATAACTTTAGTATGGGCGGTGTTCCCTTTATGATCACAAAGAAATTCTTTAAAAAGAGTGGCGGGTTTAGAGAAGATTTTGCATCCTGCGAAGATATAGAGTTTCTCAAAAGGTTGAAAAAACATGGAAAAATAAAGTTAGACAAGAAAATATTGAGTTTAATTTCTATGAGAAGATTTGAGAAGAATGGATACATCAGGGAGATTTTAGAAGGGGGTAGGGGTGGAATATATTTCCTGTCAAGAAATAAACCTCTTCACGTTGATAATTATCCTATTTTCAGGTAAATTTAATCGATTTAATATTTTTCTGACTAATAATTATTCAATGAATATAGTCTTAGTTAACGTGGGTTCTAAGTTCGGGCCAGTAAAGGCAGAATCTGCATGGCCACCATTAGGGATAGTTTACTTAGGAACTATACTGAAAAATAAATTCCATGAAGTAACACTTTTTGACCACGGATTCGAACAGATTACGCTCAAAAAGCTGGGTGATTCGATCTTAAATAAGAATCCGGATATTGTTGGACTCTCAACCCTTACTAGTTCGGGTATTGTGGCAGCAAAACTTTCTGAATACTTGAAGGATCGAAATCCCGATATAAAGATCGTATGGGGGGGAATTCATGCTACTTTTAATGATAAGAGAATTTTAGAAAAATACCCATTCGTTGATTATATAGTTAGAAAAGAGGGGGAACAAACATTCCCAGAACTTGTTGACACGATTGAAAAAGAACGTAATCTTAAGGATGTTACTGGCATCTCATTTAGGGCCAATGGTGAGATTTTTTCAACCCCTGATAGACCCCTCATCAGAGATTTGGATGTTTTACCATTCCCAGATAGAGATTTACTGGAATTTAAGTATACGTCAGAAATCAACGGTATACTCTTTTCCAAACATTTCACATCCATTCTATCTTCCCGGGGCTGTCCTTTTTCTTGTAGGTTTTGTTGTTGTTCATCCTTTCTCGATAGATTGTGGAGAGCAAGGTCACCAGAGAATGTTGTTGAAGAATTGGAATTGCTAGAGAGTGAAGGATATAAACAAGTCCTTTTTGCCGATGATAATCTTACTCTGAATGAGAAAAGGATGATTAAAATATGTAGAATGATAAAAAAGAGAAAAATAAATATAGAATGGTTCTGCGAAGGAAGAACAGATCAATCGTCATTTGAAATGCTAAAATGGATGAAAAAAGCAGGCTGTAGAGTAATATATTTTGGTGTAGAGAGTGCAAGCGATAAGGTTTTGAAATACTACAACAAGAATCTGACCTTCTCTCATACTATGAGTACTGTTAAAAAGGCCAGAAAAGTAGGTTTAGAAATTATAGGAACTTATGTTATAGGCGCACCGATGGAATCTGAGAAAGAGATGAGAAAAACTATACTATCTCCCCATAAATTGAAAATCGATTTCCCACAGTTTAATATTTTTGCGGCAACTCCAGGCACGCCAATTTGGAGAGAATTATCTGACAAAGGATACATAAAGGACGATGATTGGGAAAAACAAATACTCGTGCCAGATGTTCATCCTGATTGTATTCCAAAAGAAAAGATTTTAAACATGATTAAGGATGGTTATAAACAATTTATTAATAGAGCCAGTTTTATAGGAGAACAAGTCCTAAAAACTATTACAAGTTCCTTTAGGATGAGGGTTCTGTTGATGAATATTCATAACGAAAATATGCGAAATGTAAGCAAATTTTATGAAGAAATCTATGAGTAATTATTCCATGAATTTTAACTTTAGGACAGTCTTCTTAGCTTTCTTAAAATTCTTCTCAAATTCTTTCATGAATTTAGTCAATTTCTCACAGGTAATATCCTTAATCTCGCCAGTGGTCATCCTTCCAGATTTGTACTCATCATAAATCTTTTTCAATTTCTTATCATCTTCAATGAAATGTTGCGTTAACAACTGAAAAGACATATCCCTTTCTGGAATTGCACCATACTTCCTGTGATCGGCTAAAGTCTTCCTTGCTCCTGACAAAGCCCTTCTAATCTTTTTACAAGCTTCATCAATATCATCTGGTATTGTAATGCATGAATTTGGTTTAGACTTACTCATCTTCAAATCTCCATCAAGAGAAGGAGTAAATTTATGATAAAGGCCTGAAGGAGGAACAAAATTAAAAGTAGACTTAGTCCTATTGGTGATATCTCTAGACAGTAAAACATGCGGAGACTGGTCGGGTCCAACTGGGATAACACCAGGCATTCTTTTCTCTAACTGTGGAAATAAAATATCCCCTGCCTGTAATAAAGAAGACATTATCCTGGCCGGTTCAGTGCTGCCATATATCGCTCTGAACTCATTCAAAGTGATTTTCTTCGAAAAAATGTAACCAAGGTTTTTTACTTTTTCGTTAGTGGATTGAAAATAGAATACAGTTTTTTTTGGGTTTAAACCTAAAGCAATGTAAGCAGGGATGTGGAAGTTTAACGCCCTTTCTCTGCCTTCTTCTAGAGAAGTTCCTCTTGTTGCTGCAGCTTCTAAATCTGCAACCAATACATAAGTCTTTCCTCCATGTTCTTGGAAGTATCTCATGTTTTCGATAACAAGTTTTGTTCCTAAATGAATCTTTTCGAGAGTAGGCATTATCCCTGTCAAGGCATAGAATTTCTTTTTTTTATTGATTGCATCTACGACTCTAACGAGGTCTGTGTGCGCAAAAACAACCTTTCTTCTCATTATCTTGTTTGGTTTTGGAATTTTGGCTATTAATGCGTCTGAGAAAGGCTCCAAACCATACTGCCCGATAAGTTTTTCATAGTCTTTAACTAAAAAAGATCCCCAAGGATCTATCGTTATTTTTGTCATACTAATCACTATTTTAGGTTTTTGTACCTTAAGTTTTTTAATTGCACACAATCTTTAAATAGTAAAAATATATGCATAAAACCCAATAATTCTGTTATGAAACTAAAACTTGAAAAGCACATTTATTTTAAGGGTAAAGAAGCTCGCATTATCTCCAGAGCACTCAATGATGTCATAAAAGAATTCAGCAGGAGAGCTAGAGTGAAAAAATTAAAAAAAATACGAATTTACATCACAAAAAATCCAGTTGAGGTTTGTAAAAAGATTGTTACGTCTAGTAAGTTATCCAGACACGGTGAAATGAGAGAATGGATTTGTCAAAACGCACCAAGTTTTTCTTATTGGGACAAAGGGCTTATACCAACAATAATGATGGATGCTAACGAGAGAATTTTCCAAGATTTAAATTACCCAGCAATACAAGGTCTTTTTGCACATGAACTGATGCATCTGCTCAATAAACTGGATGGTATCGAAGATGAATTGGAAGATGAGGCCGAATATGCAGCGACTAACATGTTTGAGTTATTGGAAAAAGAAATCAAACCATTTACTAGAGATAAACTACTTAGTTCCTTGATTAGAATTACAACCTCAGCCTTACTTTTCATTAAAGATATTTTTGCCAACACAAGAGCGATGAGCTTTGGCTTTGATGATGAGTTGTATGCGAACTACAAGGTCACTCTAACAGACGTTAAAAAAGAAATAAAGTTTACAGATGGTTACATAATAAAAACACTCAAAAAAGGTCGAATGCATGCTCTCGATGACGCGTTCACGGTTTATCTGGGTCTGAGCATAAGCTGGATATCCTTTAAAATGTTCCATAACAAAATGTATGAGTATTTACAAGATATGGCAAGGATAAAAGTCCCTGAAATTATAAAAAAACAATGCAAACCGATAATAAAAGAAATGTTAAAATTGAGGTCGGCGAGCGATAAGAAGCAGATAGCAAAGATTTTAAGATTAACCCAACAAAACTATTTCAATGTTGTGAGGTATTATAGTAAGAAATTAAGGTGATTTGATGCCAAACTTTCAATTCATAGTATCTGATCCGACAAAGAGAAAAGCATACAAGATAGAAGTGGATCAAGATAAAGCCATAGGTCTAGTCGGAAAGATGATTGGACAAAAGTTTAATGGCGATATCTTAGGTTTATCTGGTTACGAGCTACAAATTACTGGTGGAACTGATAAAGATGGGTTTCCTATGCATTTTCGAGTCCACGGGCCTGGAAGAAAAAAAGTAGTTTTAGCTCACCCACCAGGCTTTCACCCTGAAATGAAAGGTCAAAGAAGGAGAAAGATGATCAGGGGGAATACAATTTCTCGTGATATCAGACAGATTAATTGTAAAATCATAAAAACTGGAGTCCAGCCTCTAGATCAGTTAATCAAGAAAGAAGAAAAACCAAAGGAAGAAGCTCCCAAAGAAGAAAAAAAAGTTGAAGAAAAAAAAGAAGCTCCCAAAGAGAAACCAAAAAAAGAAAAGCCCAAAGAAAAACCGAAAAAAGAGACTAAACCTAAAGAAAAGCCTAAAGAAGAGAAACCAAAGGAAGGAGGTTGAGGAAGTTCCCGAAGAAATCAACTCCTAAACTCGCCCCTGAAGTAAACATCGGGATGGTCGGTCACGTCGATCATGGAAAATCTACTTTGGTTGAAGCTTTAACTGGGAAGTGGCCTGCATCTCACTCTGAGGAATTAAAACGGGGTATCACAATACGTCTTGGTTACGCTGATGCTACTTTTTATAAATGTCCTAAATGCGGAATCTATCTAACTTCAGAAAAATGTCCTAAATGTTTTGTGAAGGCAAAACCAATCAGAACCGTATCTTTTGTCGATGCTCCTGGACATGAGAGTTTGATGGCAACTGTTCTCACTGGCTCAGCTTTAATGGACGGCGCCATCCTGGTCATATCAGCGGATGAAAAATGCCCTCTGCCCCAAACAAGAGAACATCTCACTACTCTCGAACTTGTGGGCATCAAAAACATGGTCATAGTACAGAATAAGATCGACCTTGTAACTCCTGAAAGAGCAAAGAAAAATTATGAGGAGATAAAAGAATTTGTGAAGGATAGAGTTCCTGCAAATACCCCCATAATCCCAGTTTCTGCCCAACAAAAAATCAACATCGAATATTTGGTCGAAGCGATTGAAAATTTTATTCCAACTCCGAAAAGAAACCTTGATGTAGATCCTAAGATGTTAGTGGCAAGAAGTTTTGACATAAATAAACCAGGCTTTACACCGGATAAACTTCATGGAGGAGTAATCGGCGGTTCGATAGTTCAAGGTAAATTCAAAGTTAAACAAGACATAGAGATTAGACCTGGCATTAAGGTTGGGGACAAATGGAAACCAATAACAACTGAGATCGTTTCCATGGAAAAAGCCGGGGAAAAATTGAAAGAAGCTGGTGCTGGAGGGCTATTGGGAGTTAAGACTAAATTAGACCCATACTTCACAAAGGCTGATGGTTTGGTTGGGAATGTTGTAGGACTTCCTGGAAAAATACCGCCGGTTTGGCAGAAATTAAAACTCCAGACAAAATTACTCGAAAGAGCTGTTGGTACAAAGGAAATGAGCGAAGTCAGGGTAATAAGACCAGAAGAAATTCTGATGGTTAATGTCGGAACAGCCAGGTCGATAGGAACGGTAAATAGCATCAAAGGAAATAAGATAGAAATGGAATTGAAGATTCCGATTTGTGCCGACAAAAAAGATAGGATTGTTCTTTCAAGACAGATATTGGGTAGATGGAGATTAATTGGCTTCGGAGAAATAGTAGAATGAAGAGAATAATTTTAGACACAAACTTCTTAACTATACCTTATCAGTTCAACATAGATATATTCGAAGAAATAGACAGAGTTGTAGAAGGCGATTACGAATTAACAACTTTAGATTCTGTGATAGAAGAATTAAAGAAACTAACAAAAACTAGAGGAAAAGAAGCTACAGCAGCAAAGGTCGCTTTAACCCTAATCAAAGAAAAAAACGTAAAAGTTATAAAGACAGGTGAGAAAAATGTTGACATTAAAATTTACAGAATGGCCGATAAAAACACAATTATCGCAACGAATGATAGGATTTTGAGACGAAGGCTAAAGAATAAAAATGTTAAAGTACTTTATTTGAGGAGTAAAAAACATATTGTGATGAGTTAAGGTGTATGTATGGACGCTTTGAGTATCGCTCCAATTTCAGGTTTGGCCTCAATTTTTGTTGCATTTTATCTCTATTTCTGGGTAAAAAAACAAAACACAGGAACCCCTAAGATGCAAGAGATTTCTGATGCGATAAGGGAAGGGGCAATCGCTTATTTGAAAAGAGAATACAAAACTCTCGTAATCTTTGTTGTCATATTAACAGTTATCATAGCATTCGCTCTTGGTTCTAAAGGTCCTAGTACCGCTTTAGCCTATGTTGTTGGTTCAATCTGTTCTGCTTTAGCCGGCTATTTCGGTATGGATATAGCTCTTCATGCAAACGTTAGAACCGCTCAAGCCGCTAGAAAAGGTTTGAAAAAAGCATTTCCTGTTGGGTTTTATGGTGGAGCAGTCATGGGTTTGGGTGTAGTTGGCTTAGCCTTGCTCGGAATAAGTATTATTTATTATATTTATCCAGACCCTGAAATCGTACTCGGTTTCAGTTTTGGGGCAAGTTCGATCGCACTCTTTGCCAAAGCCGGTGGTGGTATATACACAAAGACGGCTGATATTGGCGCAGACTTAGTCGGAAAAGTGGAGATGGACTTTCCTGAAGATGATCCCAGAAATCCTGCTGTCATAGCGGATAATGTTGGGGATAATGTCGGTGATGTCGCAGGAATGGGTGCTGATATTTTTGACTCTTATGTTGCGAGTATAGTAGCAGCGATGATACTCGGTGCAGTAGTTCTTAGTGTTACAGGTATCATACTACCCCTACTTTTATCAGCGGCTGGAGTGTTTGCATCTATAATCGGAACCTGTTTGGTCAGAGTCAAAGGGAACAATCCTGGTGCAGCCTTGAACAAAGGAACGTACATAACATGCATACTTTTTGCCATATTTGCATTCCTGACGATTTACTTACTAGAAGTTGACATGAACATATTCTACGCAACTCTGGCTGGATTAATTGCTGGGGTAGTTTTAGGGATAACATCAGATTATTATACATCTATAGATAGAGGGCCTGCGATGACCACTGCAGAATCATCAAAGACAGGGGCAGCAATAAACATTCTGACTGGATTTTCTTACGGTTCAATTAGTATAGTACCACCACTCATCGGCATTGGCATCGCAACCATAATAGCTCATCAGTTGGCTGGACTTTATGGGATTGCCATGGCCGCAGTTGGTATGTTATCGATAACTGGTATGGTTGTTTCTTCAGATGCTTATGGTCCTATCGTTGATAATGCCAAAGGAATTGCAGAGCAATCAAAACTTGGGAAGAAAGTTATAAAAATTGCTGATAGGTTAGATGCGGCCGGCAATACTGCTAAAGCTATAACTAAAGGTTTTGCTATTGGTGCAGCTGGTTTGACTGTAATTGCTTTGCTTGCTGCATATGCAGAGATAGTTGAGATTGAAATCGTTGATATGATGAATCCGTTTGTTTTAACTGGTGCACTCATAGGGGTCTTTATGCCACCTTTGTTTTCCGCTTTAACTATACTTGGTGTTGGTAGAAATGCTTTTAGAATGATTCAAGAAGTTAGAAGACAGCTTAGAACAATTAAAGGTTTGAAAGAAGGAAAAGCAAAACCAGATTACGCAAGATGTGTTGACATAGCTACTATAGGTGCTTTGAAAGAACTTATATTACCGAGTGTTTTAGCAATTGTAGTTCCATTAGCAGTTGGTTTTATCCTTGGAAAGAGTGCATTGGGAGGATTCTTAGTAGGAAGCATACTCTCAGGATTAGTTTTTGCTCTTTTGATGGCTAATGCAGGTGGTTTATGGGATAATGCTAAAAAATACATTGAAGACGGTCACTTCGGTGGCAAAGGGTCTGATGCACACAAAGCTGCTGTAACCGGGGATACTGTCGGTGATCCGTTCAAAGATACCGCTGGCCCATCAATAAACACTTTACTCGTGGTCATGTCTTTGACTGCTTCGATGTTTGCCCCACTCATCGCAGCTTATGCTCTGTTCGGATGATTGAGTAGTTTTTTAAGATTAAAAATGCAAATGATAGTTGATTGAATGTATAGGATATTGACTTTAAAGACAAAGATAAAAGTTCCTCCTACTAGGTTTGGAATGTCCTTAAAGAAGGCTATAAAGGAGAGTATAGCTGAAAAATATGAGAATAGGCTGGATAGGAATTTTGGGATGGGTCTGGCTGTTGTCAGTGTAAAAGAAATAGGCGATGGTCAGATATTGCCTGGTGATCCTACTGTTCATTACTCAGTCACTTTTGATTTATTGGTTTTTAAACCGGAGTTGCATGAGATTCTTCTTGGAGATGTGATAGACAACACAGAGTTTGGGGCTTTTGTTAGATTAGGACCAATGGACGGATTAGTCCATGTATCACAGCTTTTGAACGACTACGTAAGTTATGATGAGAAGAATGCAATATTTACAGGAAGGGAAACCAAAAGGACTTTAAAGGAAGGAGATCCTGTCAGAATTAGAGTTATTTCTATCAGTATGGCTCCTGGGAAAGAAAATAAGATAGGGTTGACGATGAGACAACCTAATCTCGGATCATTAGCATGGATTGAGGATGAGAAGAGGAAGGCTAAGAAGGTTGTAAAGAAAGTGAAGAAGAAATAAAGCTTTTAAGTTTACGCTAGATTAAATATTAGAAAGTGATACCATGGTTAAGAGACAATACGTATGCAGGAACTGTAGAAGATTTACTTCAGAGAAAAAATGTCCAGTCTGTGGTTCAACTGACCTATCCGCGAGCTGGAAAGGTTTAGTCATCATCACCAATCCAAACGAGAGTGAGATAGCCAAGACTTTAGGCATAGAAGCTCCAGGAAAATATGCTTTGTACGTGGGTTAACATGAAGTTAGATGTTATAGAGAAGAAAGACAATCCGTTCCTGAAAAGAACTGATTTAGTTTTAATGGTTGACCATAAAGGTCAGGCTACTCCTAATAGAGAGGACTTGGATAAGGAAATTGCAAAACAATTCAAGTCAGATCCCAAAAAAGTTGAGATTGTTTTTATTTTTTCAGAAAAAGGGTTGACAAAATCAAAAGTTAAGGCAAGGGTATGGAAAGAAAAAACAGTCGAGAAAAAGGTAAGGAAACCTAAGGAAGAGAAACCAGAAGAAGAGCCCAAGAAAGAGGAAGAAATGGAAGAGAAAAAAGAAGAAGAGAAACCAGAGGAGGTTAAAAAGGAAGAGCCCGAACCTGCAGAAAAAACAAAAGAAGAGCCTAAGAAAGAGGAACCAAAGCCAGAAAAAAAGAAAGGTGAAAAGAAGTGAAACACAAACCAACCAAACAATGGGATATCTTGAAAGTAGAAGGCAGTCAAATCAAAAGAAGTAAAAGACCCTGTCCTAGATGTGGCCCTGGAGTTTACATGGCTGAACATAAAGATCGCTACTACTGTGGGACCTGTCATTTTACTGAATGGAAAAAGAAAAGTTAATTATGAAGCTCAAACATGTTCTCCAACCAGATCACATAACAGTATTGATAGCGATAGTTTTGATGGTAGTTAATCTATATCTTAACGAAAGAATTCTAACTCTAGTTTCTTTATTATTTTTAATCTTTGCAGTAATTTACGATTATTTTGAAATTCGATAATTAACGTATATTATCAACCAAAAGTGAGGATAACTCAACTGCCTTTATTTTCCCCTTACTAACCTGATCAAAACAACTGAAGCACATAGGACAAGTAGTTACAATCATATCAGCCTTTACATCTTTAGCATGCTTCAATCTCATTTTAGTTATCTCATCAGCTAATTCAGGGTAGTTTGACTTTAAACCCCCACCCCCACCACAACAGAAAGCATTTTCTCTACTTAATTTCATCTCAACCAGTTTATAGCCCAAAGCTTTCAGTATCTCTCTCGGTTCTTCATAAACTCCGCAATACCTCCCTAAATGACAAGGATCATGATACGTTACTTTTACTGGTTTTCTAATTTTCTTCAATTTCAACTTTCCATTTTTTACAGCATCCATTACTGTTTGAGAAATGTGTTCAACTTCAATATCAAAATTATCCAAGAATTTAGGGTATTCTAACTTAAACGTCTTGAAACAGGCAGGACATGGAGTTATTATTTTATTGATGCCATGTTCTTTGAATATCTTGTAATTCTTTTTCACTAAAGTCTCAAAATCCACTTCGTATCCAGCATTCAAGACAGGTGAACCACAGCAAAGCTCTAGATCTTTAAGTTTGATGAAATCTATTCCAATTTTCCTCAAAATCTTTTCATAATTTTCTTGATGTTTTTTTAGCACAAATTTCTCCATACAGCCCGGATAGAACAGGACATTCCCCCCGATTATTTTGTCAAACAATCCCATATCATCAACCCATCAGCATCCATACCCCTAAAGTAATCATTATTATCCCGGCAATTAACCTCATGTATTTTTTACTCTTCAATCGTTTTTTCTCCGCTTCCTCAGCTCTGACCAAGCCAGAGTAAAATATCAAAGTTAAGAAAATCAAAGGAACGACAAAGAATATGTTGTACCATAAGAGATAGATTAAACTCGCTGCTGCATTAACGACTCTTTCACCCACAACAGTTATGTAAATGAACGGGAATATCCCAGCACATGGTATTTCTACTAAACTCACAAGCAGACCTAAAAGTAATGCTGAAGGAATAGTCGCTACCTTTATTAGCCTTTCAATGGAAGGTTTGGCGAATTTTGGTATCTCCAGTGAAAATCCCTTCCCATACCAGAAAAAATCTTTCAACTCGATTATCCCAGCGATTATTATCACAACTCCGGCTATGAATTTTATTATACTGAGATATCCTGTTATCAGTATCACATTTAAGATCCCATACATGAAGAGAAAGTAAACAATGAATACAGTAAAAGCATAGACTAGACCTAAGGTTAAACTCTTTTTTCTGGAACCGATACCCATTAAATATGCAAACAAAAAGAAGATGACTGATAATGCACAAGGATTCAATGCTCCATCTACAAATCCTAATACCGCTCCTAATAAAGTCAATGATGTGCCTAAACTTATCTCACCTATAATAGGTAATGTTATTATTTGTTCTGTGACCGGTGTTACAGGAACATAACCACCAGTTTGATTCGTATCTGATGGTTCCTCGATTATAAGATCTTCACTTGGACAATCGCATCCCCCCATTTCAATACATTCTTCAATTGCATTTTCTATTGCACCACTATAACCGATGTAAGCCTTGTAAGTAGGATGGTATATTACTGCATTTCCTTCGGCAAAACTCACAAAAACCTTTCCATTTATGAAAGTCATTGGTACTCCAGAACTGATAGTGTTGAATGCTTTTGAAATCTTTTCGAATAGTTCTCTATTTTCTTGATTGTACTTAACTTCGAATTGTTTGACTTCTAATTCAGGATATTTTTCTTCCAAACTTTGCAGGAATGGCTTTTCATCATTACAGATAGGACAACCTCTTCCCCAAAAGAAATAAACACAAACTTCATTTTCAGCTCTAACAAACATTATGCTGAATAGAAATGATAGCAAGAATAAGATCAAAATCAATTTTGTTTTCATATTAATCAACAACAATACAATTCTTTCGGGATCTTCCCATCCTTTACTTCTTCACCGAATGGGTTACCCATCGACCTTATGTTTTCCATCATCCTTTCGTTTATCTTAGTTTCCAAACCCTTTTCTACTGCTTTCTTCCTCAGTTTTTTAATAATATTTGGAACATCTATTCCAAACGGACAGTCTTCTTTGCATAATTGGCAAGTAGTACAAAAATATAAACCAGAATCAAATCCCTTTTTTGCTCCTTCTTGCAGAGCAGTCATAGCCACTCCTCTTCCGCCTATGTGATGGAAACCGTAATGGTTGAAAACCTGTCTGTAAACAGGACAGAAGTATAAGCAACCTCCACAATTCACACAATAAAGCAATTCTTTGAAACCATCTTTAATCATCTGTGACCTACCATTATCGACTAGAATGAGATAAACTTCTTTCGCACCTTGTAAACCATATGTTAACTCTTTCCTGATATCGGCAGTTTTACTTGGAGAACCGATGATATTAATGTAAGTAGGCATAGAAACGCCACTACCCCAAATACCAGAGGCATGACAGATTGTTATCCCATCTTGGATAGTGGGAACTATCTTCTCAATCCCTGTGATGATTATGTGTTTCTCAGGGAGTCTCGAAACTAAAGATATGTTTCCCTCATTCTCGACTATGAAGATTGCCCCATCAGCAGAAATAACGTTTGCTCCAGTTAGGCCTATCTTAGCCTTAATGATCTTTTTTCTTAGGTAATCTCTAGACCAAGCTACGATAGCTTCAGGATCTTCTTTCACTTTTGCATGGAATTTTTTCTTTATAGTTTGAGTTATCTTTTTTAATGGTATGTGTAATGCGGGAGAAAGAGTATGAGAAGCCTCATCTTCAGTTATTTGAACTATAAAGTCACCAGTGTCAGTCTCCACGACTTCATTACTTTTTTTCAAATGATACAAAAGGTCTATTTCTTTGATTGTGTTGGATTTGGACTTAACTACGAGTTGTTTTTTTGGAATAAGCCTTAAGGCAATTTCACATGCTTCTTTGGCTGTTTTAGCTTCGAATACTTTGATTTTTTGTCTTTCAAGATTTTCAATGGCTTTTGCTTTTAGGGTGTCTAAGTTTGATATCGAATATTCTTTTATCTTTTTTACCCTTTCCTTTAACTCCTCTTTATTAATTCTTCCGAGAGCCACATCCCTGTTCTTGGTATAATTGTTCGCAGCTATTTCCATCATTACTTTAGCATTTTTGGTCCTTTCTGAAGCCAAGACCTTTTTTATATCCATTTTCTCACTACCTAATAGCTATATTTAAATGTTTAATATAATGAAACCATATTTAAATATTGGTTACCAGAAGTGAAACCATGAAAAGAAACATTATGATTGTCATTATGCTGATTACAGGCTTTATTTTTGCAGTATCGTTTAGTACACTCTACGCTCAAACTCATATCGTAGAAGGAACAGCTTGTGCATGTACTTTACCTATACCCATCTTAATACCGACCTTTTCTTCCTTAGGAATAATGATTGGTTCTTTTGTTTACTATGCAATGTTCCCAAAATTAACGGCGAGCGAGAAAAAAATAGCTGAAGATGCTCGAGTGGTTTTGGATATGCTACAATTTGAGGAAAAGAATATTATCAAAAAAATTATCGAGAACAAAGGAGAGATAACACAGAGTAGACTTTCGTCCTTATTTGGTAAAGTTAAAACATTTAGAGTCCTTGAGAGTTTAAGGAGGAGAGGGATAATCACCAAGGAAAGCTATGGGAAAACTAACAAAATAAAATTGAATGAAAATTTCAGCAAAATACTCATTTCCTAATCAAAAGCCAATCCAAATGCCTTTTTGTTTTCTACCAAGTATTTCCTCGGAACGATTTCTTCTATCGCTTTTAGTAGATGCTCTTTTTTCAATGGTAATAGACCTTTGGAAACTGCGTAACCAAGCAAGTAAATATTAGACATGACAATATTACCAGTGACTTTTTTCACCTTATCTGCGGCATTTATAACAATTACTTGCCTTGAGAAATGATGTAGATTTTCTTTTATTTCATCCAAGGATGGATATTTCATTTTTAATATCGGAACAGACAATGGAATTATACTGTAACTGTTGACTAGAAAGATAGTCTTATTTTCTTTTGATGCAAAGTAACATGCTCTCAACGCTTCTACTGGTTCCATTGCTATTATCAGATGTGCTTCACCTTGCATGACTAAGGGAGAGTAAATTTTATCACCGAACCTGATTTGACAAGGAACAGAACCGCCTCTTTGAGCTAATCCATGTAATTCTGAGGTTTTTATATCGTATCCTTGTTTTAGTGCAGCTTCGGCAATAATTCTCATTAGAGTTATGGCCCCTTGACCACCAACTCCCGCTACGATTATGTTGAATTCTTTCATTTTTTCACCGCTCTAATAGCATTGTTCGGACATATCTGTGCACAAACACCACAACCAGTACACAAGTTTTTATCGATTTTATACTCATCCCCTTCTTTGTAAATGGCAGGACAAGCAAACAAGTACAAACAAGTTCCACATCTCTTACATTTTTTCGGGTCTATTCCATACTTGGGAAGTTTTTTATTCAATTTTCTAAACCTTCTGACAGTTAATAACCTACATTCCCTCTTCGCAACAATAACAGAAACATCTTTTTTCTTCAAGAATTTTCTTACATACTTTATCATTTTTGGAACGTTGAACGGATCGATTACTTTAACATTCTTGATTCCAATTGCCTTGACAATATCTTCAATACGGATATGTCTTGTCGAATCTCCCATTCCACTTCTCCATGTTCCAGGGTTAGGTTGATGCCCAGTCATACCAGTTATTCTATTATCCATGATGATTATCAACGGATTCGATTCATTATACATAATGTTGACCAATCCAGGAATACCAGCATGGAAGAAAGTAGAATCTCCCATAAAGGCTATTGCTTTCTGGAATGTCGCTTTTTTAATTCCATGAATTATACCTGTGCCTGCACCCATCGAAAAAACAAAGTCTGTCAGATAATAAGGTGGGAATATGCCTAGAATATAACAACCTATGTCACCACCAAAAACAGTGTCTCTACCCGCTGCCATTTTTACAGCCCAGAAAGTTGCTCTGTGGGGGCAACCAGAGCACATAATAGCAAATCGTCTGGGCAATTTTAACTTTTTGTATCTTTTCAAATGTTGTTCAAAACCAATCCTGAATTTTCTTTTCGTTAACCTTTCCATGGCATGAATAATAATTTCTTCCTTGTATTCACCGGATTTTGGTAGAATATTCTTTCCATAAACTTTCAATTTTGGATTCACTCTTTTCGCGAGCCTGTTTACTTCTTCTTCCAGAATCGGTTCTAGCTCTTCTACGACAAGAACTGATCTGTATCTCTTTATGAAATTCTGTATTTTTTTCTTTGGGAGCGGATAAGTTAAGCCCAGTTTTAAAACAGGTATTTTCAAATTGAAATCTTCCAATGCATCCATGACGTAGTTGTATGAAACGCCAGAAACTATTATCCCCCAATCACTCCTTCTACCCTTATTTTCGATGAAATTGATTTTTGTTTTCTCGGAAATTTCTCTTATCCTTTCAATCTTTTCAAGAACTTCTTCATGCATCCTCATGGTGTATGGCGGTATGTTATTGTATTTCTTCACATCTTTTTTGAAGAAGCCCTTAGTCTTTCCTTTAACCAACTCACCTAATTTTACTACACCCCTGCCATGCGCAACTCTAGTCGTTTCTCTAACAAAAACTGGCATTTCGAATCTTTCTGAGAGTTTATACGCCATCTTAACGAAATCCTTACATTCCTGGGGGTTAGAAGGTTCAAACATAGGGATATGACCGAGCCTGGCATAGTATCTTGTATCTTGCTCACTCTGAGCACTACTCCAACAACCAGGATCATCTGCTGCCAGAATCACCATTCCTGCATTTGGTCCTACATACGCTAATGGCATCAAAGAATCTGCAGCAACGTTGACTCCAAACTGTTTCATAGAAACCATGGATCTAACACCTGAAAAAGCAGCTCCAATAGCGGCTTCCAAGGCAACTTTCTCGTTCGTCGAGTATTCAAAATAAATTCCAGCATTTCTGGCTATCATCGAAAAAGTATCTCCAACTTCTGAGGAAGGTGTACCGGGATAAGTCGATGCGAACCCTACTCCAGACTCTAAGGCCCCCCTGACAATAGCCTCATTCCCCATTAAAAGAATTTTCTTTCCTTTCTCGTTCGAGAGTATTGGAATTTCAGTCATTTAATTAGTATTTCTTTTCTGGGGGCTTATTTTTAATGTTTCTTTTAGTGTAAGAAAACTAATTTCTTTCCTCAATCCAAATAATAACTAATGACGATAGACATAAAAGAAAAGAAAATCCGAAAAAGGTTTAGTTTTCTAGACCTTCTTTTAGCAGCTATAGGCTCGACCATTGGGGCTGGTGTGTTTGTTCTTCTTCCTATTGGAATAAACATAGCAGGTTTAGGTGTTATTTTTTCTCTTATATTGGCTTCTGTAATCACAATAATAGTGGCATTAAACTACGGAGAACTTGCCGCTGCTTTACCTTTCGAGGGGGGAGGATATTCATGGGTAGCTGAGGCTTTCGGTAAGCAGAGTAGTAGTTTTATAGTTGGTTGGTTGGTTTGGTTGGGTAACATGGGATATGTGGCTCTTTCAGCGCTAGGTTTTTCCATTTATGCTGGAATGCTGTTCAACATCGTAAACCCAATTCCCCTGGCTTTAGTTTCTCTTCTCATGTTCGTGATAATAAACGTGGTAACGATGAAAACATCTATCGGCATCGAAAAATTATTAACGATTGGTGTATTACTGGTATTTTTAATTTTCTGGATTTATCTGGGAAATAATTTTAATCCATCTAACTTCCAATTTGCATTTCACCATATTAAATTCGTCCCAATATTTACTGCAGCATCATTATTATACGTACTGTTTATCGGATTCGAGGCGATTTCAACTATTTCAGCAGAAGCTAAGAGATCAATAGACCTCCCAAAAGCTTTCATCTATTGCATAATCATCGTGAGTTTAGTTTACATCATAACTTCTGTGATGATAATCGGTATTATACCTCTTTCAGAGATACATCAAGAAACCCTTTTGTTTGATATAAGCGGACCTTTATCCCCATTGATAGTAATTGCTGCTATTTTTGCAACTTTAAATGCTATGAATGCTGGTCTCATAGCTGCTAGTAGAAATATGTATGCTCTATCCAGGGATGAGATGATGCCAAAGTTGTTTGGGAGGATAAGTCGTGACTTTAGTACCCCTTTCATAGCCGTAGTAGTGAGTGGTTTAATTTCAGGTTTATTCATCCTGTCAAACGCAGTAGAGTATGTTGCTTCTATTGCTGACTTCGGTTATTTGATAGTTATCTCCATGGTTTGTGCAAGTGTGATATTCCTTAGGATAACAGATCCTATGGTCAAAAGACTTTACAAAGTGCCACTTTATCCCTACATATCTGTACTCGGAATAATTATGCCTCTCATCCTACTCCTATTCTTAGAAGAAACTGCCATATATACAGGATTGGCCTGGATTTTAATAGGGTTTTTCGTCTACAACTTCTATAGGATAGTCAGGAGTGAGACACGAAAAAAATCAAAGTTTTATAGATTTCTTAGAAGATTTGTCTGAATTATTTCAAATAGACTTTAATCCTGGATTCCAGGACAGGCTCAGGCATGGCTCCAATTATTCTGTCGACGTTCTTCCCGTTCTTGAATACTAAAAGAGTAGGAATACTCATTATGTTGTATTTCACGGCTATTTTTTTATTTTGGTCAACATCCAACTTAGCAAACACAATCATTCCTGCATATCTATTGGCTAAGCTTTCAATTATCGGTCCAACCATCCTACAAGGAGCACACCAAGCAGCCCAACAATCCACGATAACGATAGGATATTTTTTGACAACAGTATCAAGATCTGAGTTTGTAACCACAACTGGGTTTTTTGGATAATTTTTTCTTTCCATGAGCTTTTTTAACTTTTTCCTTTTGATTTCTTCCAAATCCACTTTCATCGACCCTTTATTAAACATTTTTATCGTATTAAACTATATTAATGTTAATGAAAGAATATGAAATCTCTGAACGGTATGTTCATCTACCCAGTTCAGAGTTTGCAGAGATAATGCGATTAGCAGCCGAAGGAAAAGGTATAATTTCTTTAGGACCTGGAGAACCAGATTTCACTACCCCTCAACATATCATAGAATTTGCCAAGAAAAAACTCGACGAAGGTTATACACATTACTCCCCTCCAATTGGTAGGTTTGAACTAAGAAAAGCCATCGCTAAAAAGTTAAGAAAAGAGAATAAGGTTAACGTTAAACCAGACGAGATAATGGTTGCATGCGGTTCTCAAGAGGCTCTATTCTTAGCGACTTTGGCTTTGTTAGACCCTGGAGAAAAGATGTTAGTTCCAAACCCAGGCTTTCTGGCATACATACCGATGGTTGAGACTATTACTGGAGTTCCTGTTTCAGTTCCTATGCTCGAAGAAGATGGATTCGAGTACAACCCTGATACGATCGAGAAGTTAGTGGATAAAAGAACCAGGATTCTATTGATTAACAGTCCGAGCAATCCGACAGGGAGGATATTGAAGAAGAAGACTCTGGAAGAATTGGCTGACATAGCGATAGAGCATGATTTAATCATATTTTCTGATGAGGCTTATGAGAAGATAATTTACGATAGGAATAAACACATCTGTGTTGGGAGCCTCAACGGTATGAAAGATCATGTGATTACATTTCAGTCGTTCTCGAAGAGTTATGCGATGCCTGGCTGGAGGGTTGGTTATGCGGCTGGACCAAAAGATATAATTCAATCAATGACAAGGATTCATATTTATTGTGGTTTATGTTCGCCTACTATTTCTCAGTTGGCTGCCATTGAAGCTTTGGAAGGAGATCAGAAATGTGTTAAAGAGATGAGAGATGAGTATGACAGGAGAAGGAAACTAATCATCAAGAGATTAAAAGAAATACCGAAAATTACTTGCTTGAAACCAGAAGGGGCTTTCTACTTTTTCCCGAATATTACAGGACTGAAGATGAAATCTACTGAAGTTGTGCATTTCTTGTTGAAGAAGGCAAAGGTATTAACTGTTCCTGGGACAGAATTCGGAAAGTATGGTGAAGGTTATATAAGAATGAGTTATGCCACAGCTTATGAGAAGATAGAAGAGGCTTTGAACAGGATTGAAAAAGTTATAAGAAAGTTGAAGTAAGATTATCTATTATGGTCGAGATTTACAGCATAGTTGACGAAGACGATAAAGTTATTGGAAAAGCCACCAGAGAAGAAACCCACAAAAAGAAACTAATCCATAGAAGTGTGATGTTCTTCATCTTCGATAAAAAAGGCAGAATACTCGTGACACAAAGAACAAAAAACAAAGAATTCTACAAGGAATACTGGAGCATTGGTTTGGGTGGGCATGTTCATGTTGGAGAGACTTATGATGAAGCTGTTGTCAGAGAAGCAAAAGAAGAAGCGAATATAGACGAGAAACCGTTTTTTATGGGATCTTTTAAGTTAAGGCTTCGAACAGAAAGTGAGAATGTGAGAGTCTATGGTTTTGTGACTGATAAAGTTGAATTGGATCCTTTTGAAGTGAAGCGTGGCATGTTTATGACTAGGGAAGAAATGGAAGAAAAAATTAAGAAAGAGAAGTTCCTTCCAGAAACTAAAGACTTGCGTCGAATTCTTAAAAGATACAAATCTAAGTATAAATTATTTTAAGATGTGCCCATCCTTGAATATTTCGATCAGTTCATCTAATGCCTTTTCCATTTCTTCAGTGTTCTTTGAACCTGCAATGACGATCTTACCAGTGTGAAACAAGAGAAAAGTGATACCAAATTTTGTTCTGTAAACCATGCCAGGAAAACTGGCCGGCTCATACTCAACATTCTTCAATTTTAATAATCTGTCCAAATTGATGCGTCTTTCTAGATTGGATGAGGCGACTATGTTCTGAACCGTAGTTTCATACGTTTTTATCTTTATCCTATTCCGTTTCAGCAGGTTAATCATGTTCTTTATGGCTTTATGTAGGTCTTTAACACTCCTGGTGCCAGTACTGGTCATTATCCCAGAAGAGAATATCAGAAAAGTGGACTTGGGTTCAGTTGTCTTATTCCTGTATATTAAACCTGGGAACTGTTCAGGAGCATATTCTGACTCTTTAAACTTAGTTGCAAGCTTTTCTAGGTTGATCCTCTCATCGCAAAACTTGACTGTTGCAACTATGTTTTGAATCTCAATTTTTGGTAATCTCATGCTATTGATTTGGGTTTGATATATAAGTATTACTGAGTTGAAGAAAGAGAAGTTCTTACCCGAGACAAAGGATTTGTTGAGGATTCTTAAATATTTTAAAAGTAAAGAATAGTTAACTTCATAAATCCCAATCTTTTTATTTAACTGTATGAAAATCGACTCCAAGAAAAAATTCATTGAAGACAAAGGAGAACCAGGTTTTACCTTAAGGTCCTGTGTTATCGCTGTGGTGCTAACAATTTTTCTCATGATCACATCAAGTTACATCGCGTTAAAAATGGGTGCACTACCATGGCCAATAATTTTTAGTGTTGTTATTGCTGCCGCATCTTTACAACTTATTTCAAGAGTTGCAAGAAAAACAAATGTTCATGAAATTAACGTTGCACAGTCAGGAGGAACGATAGGTGGGTTGCTCGCTTCGGGTGTCGTTTTCACAATCCCTGGTATTCTGTATCTCCAGACCCAAGGTGTTACAGTCTTATTGCCTTCAGTAATATCTCTTGCTTCTGTTTGTATCACTGCTGGTATTCTTGGCGTTTTACTTTCAGTCCCATTGAGAAGAATGTTTGTTGAAAAACAGAAACTCCCTTATCCAAGTGGCACTGCAGGCGCTGAAGTTATAAAAGCCAGTGCAGAACTAACTAAAAATACTTTCTATATTGCAATCGCTTTGTCCATTACAGGAATCTTTGTAATTTTAAGGGAATTATATTTTCCTGCCGGTTGGGCTTTAAGCATTTCTCCAGAAATAGGTTTAAATCTTGTACTTTACCCAATGCCTCTCGCGATTGGTATTGGATATCTTCTAGGTCACAAGGCATCCATAAATTCATGGTTCCTTGGATCAGCAATAGGTTGGATTGTATTGATACCACTCTTGGCAGCTTATCAAATATTTGAACCGTCCATTGGCGCGGGTGTAATGCAGAATGCAGGTATGGGTATGGTTATTGGTGGTGGGATAGGTTTCTTTGTTTCTTTTGTGGTTCCAAGGGCAAAGGAAATTTTTTCTCCGTTATTTAGATGGAAAAATACTCCATGGTACATGAGATTTACTCCTTTCTTCTCAGTAATTGCATTCTTCATTCTCTGGTTTGCAGGAATTAATCCTCTAGCTTCACTGATCGCAGTCTTTGGGGTTTGGATCATGGTGAGTGTAGCAGCCAAGATGACAGGTGAAACAGATATTGATCCACTCGAACAGTTCGGCATTATAATCGGTCTCCTTGCTATCGGTATTTTTGCTGTAATAGGTTTGAACCTTGATTATCTTTCTGTGTTTTTGATTGTGTGCTTTGTTTCTATAGCGAGCGCAATTGCTGGTGACATCGGACATGACTATAAATCTGCTCAGATTCTTGGAACGAGAGTAAAAGACATCATCAAAGTCGATATGATTACTGTTATTGTGGCTGGTCTTCTTGCACCACTAGTACTCAACATTATTATAACTTCATACCAGGAAGAACTCTTCACTCCGTCCATGCCGGCTCCTCAAGCCCAGATGGTTGCAGGTTCTATTTTTGGCTTCGCACACCCTATTGCATTTTTTTTAGGTTTTTTGATTGCATTTGTTTGGATAGTTCTAGAAAATGTCTTGAAGAAAAGGGCTCCCATACTTCCGATGATATTTGGTATCGGTCTTTTCCTTGGCCTAACACTTGGTATCCTTTTAGCGATTGGAGGGCTGATAAGACTATTTACTGACAGGAAAAAACCTAAAGTATATCAAACCGGGATAATTCTTGCTGCGGGAATTATGGGAGGTGAAGGTGTTGCTGGTCTTACACATAAAGCTATGTTTGTTTTTGGCATTCCTGCTATAGTATCAACCATTTTACTCATTGGGTCCTTCAGTATTATAATAATTATTGCACTAATTATCAAAAAGACTAAACTGATAAAATAAACATGGTGTCAGAATGATTTTAGGAATCGACCTTGGAAGTTCGACCACGGATTTTGTTTTAATGGAAGATAAAGAATTGATTAAATCTTTCAGTGTGTCGTCCGGCAAACTAAAATTGAAAGAAACATTAACAAAACTCCCACTAGACAAAATCGATTTTATAGCAGCAACAGGTTGTGGAGCACAGAAGTTAAACTCAACTTTAGAAGGGATTCCTGTAAAAAAAGTCGATGAAATCCAGGCTATTGGTCTAGGAGGCAAATTTGCTTCTAATAAAGATAGGCTTTTAGTCGCGAGTCTTGGTTCAGGCACATGCATGGTCTCTGTGGATAAAGACATCAGACACATCGGGGGAACTGCTGTTGGCGGAAAAACTCTAATCGGTCTATCAAAATTACTTCTAAACACTGATAACTTAAATGAGATTGAAAGATTGGCTGAAAAGGGTGATTTATCTAAAGTCGATTTAACTTTGGAAGAAATCTATCCTGACGGTATTGGTCTTCTAGATCCTAAATGCACAGCTGCTCATTTTGGCCATTTCAAAAATCCGGAAAAGTCAGATTTGGCTTTAGCATTGTTTAACTTAATTTCCCAGTCAATAGGAGCCACTGTAGGGTTTGCTGCAAAGGCTGAAGGGCATGAAAATATAGTTTTTACTGGAAAACTGATAAACCTGAAATTAATTCAGATGATTGTAAAAATGCGAATTGGTTTCATAGGTAAATTCAACCTAATAATTCCTAAGAATGCAGAAATAGCTACAGCGATAGGAGCAGTAGCAAAATTTATCTAACCTTTGCCAAATTATTAGTATGTTAAGAAAGCTTTACGTCAAACCAATAATCGTCGGGATAACAGTCTTCTTTGTATCTCTGATCGTGGATGTATTGATGGGAAAGCCAGTTGATTATGGTTATGCTTTCATGATTGCACTGTTTTTCGCGGTTGTCTTTTTTCTGTTTCAGTATTTCCTGGATTATAGGGCTAAGAAAGTAAGAAGACGACATTAATCCTTTTTATCGTTGCGTTAGTAAAAGGAAAAGAATTAAATCTTTTGTTTTTTGTTTAAATTTTATGTCTAACCCAGATAAACAAAAAATTCTTGTGTGCCCTCATTACCAATCAGAAAGTGATTATCGTGGACGGCGTAGACAGCTCGGAGAACAAGTGCCTCGAACTGGTTCCGATAGATGCCTGTATTCCTCTAAATCCAATCCCACCATTTGTGTTGGCGAGGAAAAGTGCGATATTTATCATCAGATACTTTTGGATACTATCAAAACACACTATGGAAAACTTAGTCCTGAAAATCAAGAAAAATTTAAAGAAGCACTAACAAATTTAGGTATAGCAATTCCAGAATAAAAATTTCTTATAACTTCAAGTTATATTTCCATCTTTCTAGCGTTTATATAAAGTCTCGTCTGTACACCTAGAATGAATACTTTGGTAAAGGATAAAGCCACGATTAGGATGAAAAGATATGGGACAAAGAACGGTGACCGAACTGCCTCTAATATTCCTGGCATAACCGATCCAAGTAAAGTTCTTGGTTCAAACTCAACACCAACAGCTGTGGGCATCATTGCTCCAAAAACAGCAACTATGTGGCCCAAGAACAGAAATATCAGTGGTAAAGCAAACAACCCAACTATCATAAAAGTTATTATTACCGACAACATCCATGTCACAAAAGTCTCTAGAGGATACCTAATAAAAGTCTTATAACTTTCTTTGAAAGCGTCTACACATCCTCTTTTACGCACGATGATAGCTGGATACAGGTAGTAAAAAATTAGAGTGAGAGCAAAAACGAGTATAGAACCGATGTACTTTGGCAAAGTAAGAATCCAGGCTATTACACTGTAGAGTATTAACGCACAGAACATCGTCAAGTACCTAGAACTGGAATACGTAAAACTCTTTGTCAAAGGTCTTTCTCTTGGGAAGTATTTCGCTTGGTCTATCATCGCCCCGTTGATCCATAGTTGAACTAAACCGATTATTATAAAGGCAGGAATGAACATGCCCAAAGATAACAAAAATCTAAGTACGTTGAAAGTTTCAGACCTGATCATTCCGATGAAACCACTAAAAAAGCTGATTAGTATGTAGAAAACAATCAAGTCCAATATTATGTATGGGATTACTCTTTTTACTGAGAGAGCGAACTTAAAGCCTTGTGTTATACTTTTAGATATCATAATTCATTTTTTGGATTTTAATTATAAATAACTCTATAATTCTGAATAAAAATGATACAAAGGTTTAAATAGTAGTTATGGTGTATATAAACACTAAAGGGATTAATATGGATTTCGTCGATAGATTAAATGACTGTTCCGACTTCTCTTGTATTTTTCAATTAGTTAAATCAGCGGTTGAAATTAATACCGGCAGAAGAAGAGTTGGCCTAATACTCGGCCTATCAGATTTACCAAATTACATCGGCGCATTTCATCAGATGGGTTCAAATTTTATCGTCATGAATAAGAGATTACTCAAAGAAGTCATTAGATCTGGCAACAGAAAACTAATAAACGCATACATTTTTCACACCTTGCTCCATGAGTACATTCATTCTTTGGGTCATATGAACGAACAAAAAGTCCAATTATTAACGCTTTTAATATCTGAAAAAACCTTGGGATCAGACCACCCCGCCACTCTAATCGCCAAGTATGGCATCGGTTCTGTTTTCTCTAATATTGATAGACTAGAGCATCATGAACCCAGGAGAATCAAAAATATTGAGATAGTTGAAGACTTTGAAAGGGATAATTTGAATTATTTTGGCTGATTTTGCCTCTAAATAACCGAAAAATATATAAAGAAGCGGGGATATATTATTGGAATACGTCATTTCCTCCTAGGAATGATTTTGGTGGGTACTATGTTAACTAGACTTAGAAGAATACAGATGGAAGAAATGGAAAAGTTGAGAAAAGAGAAAGAATTGAAAAAGGTTAGACTCAAGAAGAAACTTCATCCTAGAGTAAAGCTTGGTCTCATGAGAATGGGGTTTGATGTTGAACACGAGAAGGAGAACTAAGGGTTTTTGAAACCTATTCCTTCAACTTCGATAATATTTTCATTGGTTTTGAATTCAACTGGTAAGATTTCTTCGATGACACTGATGTTAGTCTTACAGTGTTCAGTTATTCCCTCAACTCTTACTCTTGATTTTCCTTTAGCCAAAGCTAGAAATATCAATATTTGATCAGCCATGTACTTATCCAAAGCCACATTAGACTTCAACGCATTTACTAAATCGTCTGCTGCCCTCTCCCCGACGACTTCTGCTCTCAGGCCTCTTTCGCCTAAACAACTAGAACCGATGATAGAATTTTCACAAACAGCATAACAATTGACGCTACTTCCAGGACTGAATGTGTCAACAGACGTGTAACTCATCGAAACATTAACTTGAGGACAATGATACTGAATCGTTCTCAAGGCTACTTTGCCCTGTCTTTCTGCTACATGTGGAGGTAAACGGCCACACACAGAAGAAACGTGAATATTCTTTATCTGACCCCTCTCTAGACAAACGAACGGGTTCAGTTTTTTAACAGGTCTAGATTTAACTTCGACATGCCCCCCACCCTTAGGATAGTATCCATGTTTTATCAATTCTAAACTCAAGTTAGCGTCCATCATTTTCAGGATAGGAAATGTAACATCTCTTGTGTATTGGATTGTGGGAGCCCAACGGGTCTCTGTTCCGCCATGAATCTGAAGAGCGACTGGTTTATCGTTAAAAATTAACACAGGAGTTATGGTTTGGAGTAAGAGTCCTATGCTGCCTGCGGTTCCTATATCAATTTCTTTATCGTAGACATTCAGTTTTTTTGGTGTAAATTCTACTTCTAACGAAGATTCTTCTAAACCTTTTATTTCAGCCTGACAGAACTCGCCAGTAACCTCTATCCCCATCATGTGTTGAGGGCGTAATCCAGGTTTTCCAGTCGTTTTGCCTTTTCTTATGTTGGTTATTTTTACTGGTTTTTTAGTTATGGCAGAGAGACCTATAGCAGTTCTTAAGAGCTGACCTCCACCTATAGAACCATCTATCTCAATCATAAAATTAATTGAGAAATTGAAATTTAAAAAGAAAAAAGGGAGGGGATAAAAATTAACTCAAGTTCTTCAAAACTTCAGAAGCATACTGGGTTATTTTCTTGTTAACATTCATCTGTGCCTTTTCTATTTTTTTCTTGATGTTCGGATCGCTTCCCATTGTATTCTCAATCGTCCACAACATCAAAAGATTGCTCTGAAGCTCTAACCAGAAGAAAGCCTTATCCAAGAATCTTTTCATCTCTTCTCTAGTTTGAGCTCTCAACGCTTCATCTTTCCATGTCTGATAATGAGTTGAACATGTCTTTATGATCTCTCTTGGTTGCATTTTCATAATGTCACTACTTAGCAGTACTAGTATATAAATGTTACTACTGTAAAGTATCGAAATACTTATAAATCTTCGTTATCACTGGCAAGTGTTTATACTTTTAACGAAAGTGAAACCTTTAAAACCGGTGTCACGAAACAATATAATAGGTGTATGAATAATGGCAGCACACTATGGAAACTGGGCTTTCATAATTGGAATAGTACTAGCGATAGTCATGGGCCTTTTTGCAGGCTACATACCAGAATACGCTGATGTAATAACGTACATAATGATAATACTGGGGTTGATCGTTGGTTTCTACAACATCGGACAGAAGGAAGCCATAAACTTCCTAATAGCGGCAATAGCCTTTCTTACAGTTAGTACTGCATTGAACGCTTTACCAATAGTAGGAACGTACATTGGTTCAATACTTACAGAAATTTCAGTGTTCGTAGCTCCAGCAGCCGTTTTAGTAGCTTTGAAAGCCTTGTACGAAATGGAATACAAAAAAAAGTAGGTTGAATAACAGCCTCGATTTTTTATTTTTATTTTTTTCAAATTCTTCTAGCTCATAGAATTTATTATCAAAAACCTAAAGAATAATTATGGCCAGGACACCATTGGACATAATTGTCGAGATAGCCCTCTTGATAATAGTGAGTTCTGTCAACACCCTCTTGGCTATCTTTAAACTCTTAGGGGAGTTGTTTGCATCTTTAATGTGGACATCGCAAATGGGCATAGCAGGTTTTATACTAGCCGTACTTATCGGGGGGCTTTTTGTCGTCTTTCTATGGAAATATTTGTTCAAAACGACAGTATCCTTGGTAAAGTTGATATTAGTCTATGCTGCATTTATTCTCGTTCTGATTTTCGTTCTGTTTGTATTCTACTCAATCTTCTAATAAAAAGACTCTATCATCTTTTGGCGAAACTGCGTCAAGTCCATGATCATGTTTCAATTCTTGGGCAAACCTTACGGTATTATCACCATGAACGCAGAATATTTTTTCTGGGTTTAATTGTCTCGCAAACTTAAACAACTCAGTCCTAGAAGCATGGGAGCTGAAACTGAATTTTCTTACAGACATCTTCATTTTTAAATCGAGATCCTCATGAATGTATCTTCCAGTCTTTAAGAGCAAAGCTCCTTCGGTCCCTGGTACTTGGAAACCAGTAAGCATGAGGGTACAATCGGTTCTATCATACAGTTTTTCGATGTAATGAGCGACTGGCCCGCCTGTTAACATGCCAGAAGTTGTAATGATAATGCAAGGATTTTTTAGAGCTTTTCTTCGTATAGACGGGTTTGTGATGAATTTTACGTTCAGTCTATCTAAAGCTCGCTTAACTTGGTCATGATCCTTCTGTAATTCTGGATAAGAATCTATTATTCTCGTCGCTTTCTTGCTCATTCCATCCACATAAATCTTTTCTTTCAGTTCATACTCATCTAGGATTAAGAGCATCTCTTGAGTTCTGGCAATAGCAAAGCATGAGATCAAAGCAATACCTTCATTAGCTATAGTCTCTTCTATCGCTTCAACCATGTTCCTCTCTTCGTTGAATCGGTCAGGGTGTTCTCTGTCAGAATAAGTGCTTTCGGTTATCAAAACATCGACATTCGGTATATCAATATTGGCTCCACTTATCAATCTAGTATCAGATAGGTTGAAGTCACCAGTGTAAAGTATACTCTTTTTATTCGCCTCCAATAGAATCATAGCCGAGCCTGGAATATGACCAGCATCAAGAAATGTTACTTTCGTCTTGCCAATTTTGAACGGTTTATTGTATTTTACAGGCTTGAAATGTCTCATCGTTGTTCTTATGTCACTTTTCGTGTATCTTTCCTCTTCCCCCTCATACATAGAGATTTTCCAAGAATCGAACAGAAGCATTCTTGTTAACGGCTTGTCGATTTCTAACCCATAGAAAGTGCATCTCTGACCTTGATGGTATAATATTGGTATAGAGCCGGAATGATCAAGGTGTGCATGTGATAGTAGAATGGCGTTTAACTTACTATTGACTTTTCGAGGATATTGAGTTGGTTTAACGTTTATTTTAATGCCATAATCTAACAGTATCTTTTCTGAACCAGTATCGACTAAAACCGCAGAACGTCCGACCTCTCTGAAGCCCCCTAAAAAAGATAAACGAATCACATGTTCACATCCTAGAGTATAATTAGTTTTACAACTTTTATTCTTTGAGATTGATTAAAAGGTAAAATTTAAATCTATTGGTAACTTTATTTTCATTAGTGGGTTGGATGGCTGCATGGAAACAAATTACAGTCAAGTCGAATTTGTATAGCAGGTATGAGGGGCAATTAAACTGTGAAACATGTGGGAAACCATTATACGTTGGAGATAAAGCATGGAGTCACATGTGCCCTAGAAAAAGGGGATCTTACACAGTTTATTACTGTTTGTTATGCTATCCAAAACTTTGGATATAATTAAAGAGAATCAGCATTAATTTTTTAAATCTTTTCCCTATATTATTTATTAAGAATTACAGGATCGAGGTATTATGACAAGTATGCGTTTCCTCTATGGGGCACCCCATTGGATAGACAGACCAATACTTAAAAAAGAGATTCCATACATTCTACGTGGAGATTATAGAGATCAATCTGTAGTTAAGCTAGATTTAGTTATTCGTCTCAGGTCAAGTGATATTCGCCATAATTTTCAGCCTATAGTGCACTTTTCGGACGGGTTTAAAATCAACCCCTTTACAGTACTTTGTGGCCAGTTCAAGGATGGTCAGTATCAAGAAAGAGGAGAAACATATAGAGCCCTGAAAAAACGAAAATCAAATATATTGGTTAAACTACCTCAAGAAAAAATACCGAAAGAATTCTTAAATCAAAATTTGGACGGTGAGTATTTTTTAAGGGAATCTAGGGGGAGGTTCTTTTTATACAGGCTCGGTTCCAAGCCTCCGATCTAAAGCATAATTTATTTTTTTAATTAACTATGAATAATTATGAACGACTTAATGAAAGGAGCAAGAATAGCTGTAAACCAATGCATGAACATCAAACCAGGCGAGAAAGTAATCATCATCACCGACAAAAAAATGCCAATAAAACTTTCTGAAGCCTTGGCAAAAGCCGTTAAAGAAGCTAAAGCTGAGTGCATGATTCAATTAGTTCCCCCTGAAGAAGTCAACGGAACAGAACCGTCCAAAGAAATAGCAGAATTGATGAAAACTCCTGATGCATTGTTCATACTAACTTCTTGGTCGATATCTCATACAGCCGCGAGGAGAAAAGCGTCTGAAGCAGGAGTGAGAATAGCCTCAATGCCAAAAGTAACAGAGTTCTCTTTCACAGAAGGAGGACTGACAGCAGACTATCGGGAAGTGAAGAGATTGACTGAAATCGTGGCTAAAAAGCTAGAAAACGCCAAAAAAATCACGATAACTTCTGATAACGGGACAGATTTTACTGCGAGTGTTGAAGGTAGGGAATGGGTCAAAGACGATGGTTTGATTCATGAAAAGGGCAATTTCTGCAACCTGCCCGCAGGAGAAGCCGCAGTCGCACCAGTAGAAGGAACTTCTCAAGGAATTGTTGTCATAGATAAAATGGCCTTTTACGGAGAAGGGATACGATACACAGTAAAGAATGGCTTTGTCGAGAAGACGGAAGGCTCAGAAAGACTTGAAAGAGAGGTTAACAAAATCGGAAGATTGGCAAGAAACATCGCAGAAATCGGTATCGGGACCAACCCCAAAGCCAGAATAATTGGCAACATTTTAGAGGATGAAAAAGTTTTTGGCACAGTACACATAGCCATTGGAAATAGCCTATCCTTACACGGAAAAGTCGATGTTCCTTTACACATAGACGGAATAATACTGAAACCTACTCTTGAAGTAGACGGAGAAATTTTTATTAAAGATGGAAAATGGATTTTTTTAGAGGATAATTTTGTTGAAATTTCAAAAGAAGTTGAGAAAACCGTTAAAGTCGTAGAGAAAAAGATTGAACCAAAAATTAATAAACAAAGTTCTAGTTCTGCAGGATATCAAATTCAACCGGTTAATAAAAAACCATACGAACCTTACATAATCAGAGAGCCGTTAGAATCTCATTATTTTGATCCTTGGATTGGCGGGTGGACCAGACTGAATAATAGATTCGTGATTAATCCTCAGTTGTATGGTTACTGGATTAAAGTCGTTGAAATACACGAGAAGTTACATAACATCTACCAGACTGGAGACGAGGCTTTTGTGGAGAGAATGACATGGCATAATTTTAGAAATGGATATTCTAATTTAGGTACCTATTCTTAATCATTTAATTGTATTTTTAAAGTCCTCTTTATCGCTTTATACAAGTTTCTTATAGTAACTTCAGTCACACCTGCAATTTCAGCTATATCTTTCTGTATCCTTTTTTCATTGTTCTGCTCACAAGCAATGTACAAAGCAGCACCAGCTAAGCCTTGAGGATTTTTACCACCCGTTTTAAGTTTCTTTTTAAAACCACGAATGATTTGTATTGCTTTTCCTTGTGTTTCACCAGAAATTTTTAATGGTTCTGCGATTTTAGAAACATACGAAATCGAATCTGCAACTGGCATTTTTATCTCAAGTTCACGCAGTAATAATCTATAACAGCGACCAACATCTTTTTTGTCAACAAGACTTGCTTTAGCAATTGTCTTTAAAGTTCTAGAAGTTCCTGTATAACGACAAGCCGCATAAAGAGCGGCAGCCGCAATAGCTGCTATTGACCTTCCACGAATCAATCCTTTATCTAATGCTTTTCGGTAAATAACTGCAGCTTCTTCTTGGACTTGTTTAGAAACATAAACTTTATCCCTCAATCTTTCCAGTTCACCCATCGCCTGTGCGAGATTCCTATCGGCTGATTTGTAAACACGTGTTCTTTTTTGCCATTTTCTTAATCTGTACATTTCGCGTCGGGTGGAATCGGGTAGTTTACGACCAAAAGCATCACGATCGACTCGATCTATCACAGTACCGTGACCTTTATCATGAATAGAATAAGATGAGGGAATTCCAGTACGACTTTTTAAAGTCTCTTCTTCTTGTGTAAATGCTCGCCATTCAGGCCCTTTATTCATCATCTGCCCGGGCATAACATAACCACAGCTCCCACAAACGGCTTCACCAGTGTTATAATCGCGGATAAGGTTTACTGATTCGCATTCAGGACATTTATCTACACGCCTTTCTCCATAATGTTTTGAAGTTCCCATACTATCTTTAAAAACAAAAAAATCTAAAGTTTAAATAATTTATTCCTCCACGAAGTAATCTTAAAATGTATGGAAACGAAAATTACTCATATAGTTGAGTAATATGGATGTAGAAAAAAAACTTGAACTGATAGGCAGAGTCGGGGAAGAGATAATCACAGTACCAGAATTACGAGAGTTGTTAGAAACTAAAAGTCATCCTATTGCCTATGATGGTTTTGAACCTTCTGGATTAGCTCACATAGCCTTTGGCGTTTACAGAGCAATAAACATAGAAGATTTGCTCAAAGCAGGAATTCACTTTAAGTTATGGATCGCTGATTGGTTTGGTTGGCTCAACAACAAGATGGGCGGAGATTTAGAAAAAATCAAACAAGTTGGTAAATACTTCATAGAAGTCTGGAAGGCTGCAGGAGTTCCGACAAAAAAAGTTGAATTCCTATGGACGAGCGATGCTGTTTCAGACCCAGAATACTGGAAAAAAGTGATATTGATAGCAAAGAGCACTACAGTTAACAGAACAATAAGATGTTTATCGATAATGGGTAGGAAAGAAACCGAGCTCAAAGAGACTGCTTTACTGTTCTATCCGATGATGCAGACTGCTGATATTTTCCACTTAAAAGCCGATATTTGCCAGTTGGGATTAGATCAGAGAAGAGCAAACATGCTTGCGAGAGAGGTCGGTCCTAAATTGGGTTGGTGGAAACCAGTGATAGTCAGTCATCACATGCTAATGGGGTTGCAAGGAGTAAAGCAACCAGACGGGTTTGATACTAACAAACAAATAGATATCGAGATAAGTTCGAAGATGAGTAAGAGTCAACCAGAAACATGTATACTCGTTCATGATACGAAAGAAGAGATTAAACGAAAGATGAATAATGCTTTTTGTCCTACGAAAGTTGTGGATAATAACCCCGTTCTAGAATATGCGAAATACATGGCTTTCAGGAAGTTTAAGACTCTTGAGATAAGTAGGTCTGCAAAGTATGGTGGGGATCTGGAGATAAGGAGTTATGACGAATTGGAGAAACTTTATAGACAAGGGAAGATTCATCCTTTAGATTTGAAAAATGGAGTAGCTGAAGCAGTGGATAAATTAGTACAACCGATTAGAAAGCATTTTGAGAAGAATAAGAAGGCGAAGAAATTATTCGAGATTGTGAAATCATCAGAAATAACTAGATAAGGTTCTTATATTTAACCTCCTTTTTCTATGATATGAGTCAGTCACCCGCCAGAAAACTGATAGATACATCATACATATTGTTGAAGGATGATGGATATTATATTGCTACAGATCTCATGAGTAGAATAGATTCTGCAGTCCTTTTTGCCGTTGCTTATAACCTACATGAATTTTTTAATTTTTCCAAATCAGAGCTTCAAAGATATTTAGAAATAAGAAATCTGCCCAACCCAAAGGGAATTGATATTGTGGATAGTAAGAAATCTTGTTATGACCTTATAGAATCAACTGTTTTTGTGAGAGCGTTAACACCAGATAGATGGGAAAAAAAAGAATTCAATCAAGTGACAATAAACAATCTAAAACCCCATGATACTTCAAGAGAAGAAAAAAGAAAATCATTAAGAAATTTGAAAGTAAAATGTGGAGGTAAAATTAGTAACTTTACATCAATCTGTAGGCCCTCATACTATCAAAGAAAAATTTTTAGAGATGAAAGAGAGTTAACACATGTTCCTGGTTCTTTTATTGATACATATTTTTGTAAACATTTCTTTATAGGGCTTGATTGGTCAAGAGTATTTCAAGGCACAACTGATTTTGACATTGGTCTTTCATCGCATGTAGCCAATGTTTCTGAAGAAGTTATTAAAGATGTGTTAAAGTTCAAACCTAAATACCCAAATTATAAGTTAAACAGACTGTACAGGAAATTATTATTTGAAATGTATGCACCGTTAAATGGGTTGTATTGGAGAGGTTAAATCTTCCCGTGATGATCATCCAACCAGTTCTTTATTGCTGGTTTGATATCGACTATAATAACTTGTCCGTTCGGTAAAGTCCTTCTGATAGTCATCGGTATCTTACATGCCTTAAACTCTTCGGCTGCTAGGGCAGTAGAATCGAACCTATCTTCCTTCACTTTAATCAGGACTGGGGCCCCTAAAGCGATTTGTAGAGCTCTTGCACCGATTATCCTTGCAACTTCAAACCTAGTGAGCTTATCTTTGGGCCAAAACACGAGCATAACCTCAGGAACTAACATCTCGAAACCGTATAGATTAAAATTATTGAAATACAAGTTTAAAAACTTTTAAAGCTTTCGTTTAATTGGGTTTAACCCATTCAAATTTTAACATCGTAAAAATATTTAAGAATGGAAAATATATCTGAAATATGAAAATAATAATTTTATTGGTGTTATTAGTAATAACCACCCTGATTTCTGGCTGTGTAGGTCAACAATACGTTTGTCCTGATGGAACTGTTGTTTTTGACCCATCTATGTGCCTAACTACCACTATAATGACAACGACTACGACTCCTATTACTACGACAACATCTACAACGACCACAACCCCAATTACACTAGTTACCACTGTCTCCAAAGGCATATGTGAACCATGCTTCGATTACTTCGCTTACGTTCGACATGACGATACGGTTTTAATAGTAAAAAATGGAGAGAGTAGGATTTCAATAGACGGCATAACTTACACCCAGTACAAGAATATAGAAATTTTACATGGCTGTACCAAGTTTCCGTGTAATGTGAATATACACTATGCTGATCTTTTTTATAACACTACTCACACAGATACAGCAACTTTGAAATAACCGCACCTTTTAAATCTTTCAAACTCTTAAATATTTGAAACGTCTATTTTTTATAAAAGTGAATACAATGGTTTTCGGTAGATTGGTCAACTGGATACGCAACTTCTTCAGGTTAAGACAAGACATCAGCTTAGGCATATACGGCTGTACAAATGTTGGAAAGACCACTCTGGCTAACAGAATCTGTATGGACTGGACTGGGGAAGAGATGGGAAAGGTATCTAGAATTCCTCACGAAACAAGACTTGTGCAAAAGAAAGAGAAAGTACTGATTGAATCCAACGGAAAGAAAATCAACATAAATATATTAGACATGCCCGGAATAGCAACTAAAGTCGATTACAGAAAATTCTTGAAGTATAAGATTAAGAAAAGAGCTGCTAAAAAAAGAGCGAGAGAAGCTACTAAAGGTGTTGTAGAAGCAATAAAGTGGCTCAATCATGTCGACACTGTTCTGGCCGTAATGGATGCGACAAAAGATCCTTTGACACAAGTCAATATAACTCTACTCGGAAACTTAGAGGCGAAAGGCATCCCAGTCATACTAGTGGCAAACAAAGTTGACTTGAGGAGAGCAAAGCCGCAAAACATTAAAGAAGCATTCCCACAATACCCTCTTGTAGAGATATCGGCTCTGAGAGGAAAGAATATCAACAACCTGTATGAAGCGGTAATTAAACACTCGAGGAAGGCAAAATGATGAAAAAGTCTAAGATGAAACTGAAGATAGATTTTGTCTCGTCTGTCGCTCTTGACAGTAAAACAGGTCAGAAAAGAATTAATTTCATCCTCAACAAAGTTAAAGACGGTTCCATCCTGGTCGTTAACGGTGTTTTGACTCCAGACGAAGAGATGGACCTGATAAGAGAGACTATGCGACGAGTGGATGACGGTTTTCCTGGAATAGAGGTTTGCAGTCTAAAGAAACAAGTAAAAGGATGGGGACAATTCTTAGCGACTTTGGGTAATGGCAGAGAAAAACTTTCAAGCTCTATATGGGCTGGAATTACTGGCAATCCGCCAAAAACAAAGCTTAAGACTGGAATAACGTTGATAGGTCCGGCTAAAATCATTAAAAACATAAAGAAAAACCCTGATTCATTCTCTGTCTTGGCCGAGATGTAACGGATATTTATTTTTTAACATAAATATATGCAAACGTGGGGATATGGCGCATAAGTGTTTGAGATGCGGAACTGTTTACGAAGATAATAATCCATCAATCCTAAAAGGTTGTAATTGTGGTTCTGTTTTCTTCATGTACTTTCGTTCTTTTGAAGATTTGGAAAGATTTGAGACAATGAGCAAGGAGCTTAAGAAACAGAAGACTACTCTGGAAAAAGAGATAAAAAGAAAGATTAAGAAGATTCCCATGGTAGAGACTGTCACATCGGTAAAAGAGGGGGTTTACAAGATTAACATCAATGCTTTGATGAATGGTAGGCCTTTGATCATACATGAGAAGGGAAAGGCATATTTAATCCATTTGCCGTCTGTTTTTGATAAACTTAAAAAGTAGATTTTACTTTCTTCTCTGTTTTTTCTTTGAAGTTTTAGCTTTTTTTAAAATACTTTCAGGGAATAAATAGCTCACAAACCCACAATTTTGACATTTGTAAGGTTTTGGAAATATACCAAGAAAAGAACCTCCTTTAACATCTTTACTTCCACATCTTGGGCAAATTCTGATCCATTTTTTCCTCTTCACCATAATTTAATATTTATCCTCCAGGACAAAAATCTATCTGATTAACTCAGTCGTCCTCAAATGGCTTTTATTTCTTCATCTTCCCATCCGACATAAATTATTATCATCAGACTTTGAACTGAGCAACTTTCTTTATCAAATCAACATGCCCCAAAAACACAGCTCTACAACAGTATCTCTCGACACCCAACTCGTCCAAGACCTTCTTCGGGTCTTTTCCTGCCTTGACATGTTTCTTAAAAACTTCGTACAAATGACCTACGACCTTACCGCATGAAAAACATCTGACCGGAATTATCATTCATCTCTTACTCCTTTGTTTATGCCTTCTCGCCCCTTTTCTACTCCTCGAGGGCTTATGAGGTTCAGTCCTTCTCGAATCGTAAACCAATAAATTTCTATCGTAATCTAGGTATATCTTCTTTAGTTTTTCATCATTAAAAAACTCTACCATCCCTTTTGCTATAGCCTGTCTGATGGCCTCTGCTTGTGAAGATACTCCACCACTCCTAACGTTAACTTTGATATCGACTTTCTGGCTGAGCTCGTTCGCGAGTAGCAATGGTTCTCTAATCTTAATCCTCGAGTATTCTGGTTGCCATAAATCCAAAGGAATGTCGTTAATTATGACTTTACCCAACCCAGGCTTTACTCTAGCTCTTGCTACAGCAGTCTTCCTCTTCCCTGTCACCACCACGATTCTATCTTTTTTCGGTGATTGTTTTTTTACCATCTTTTCTTGGCTCCTAATGCTATTGATAAAGCTCCAACACTAATACTTTTACACTTGAGTTTATTAACATCAAATTCTTTTATTTTTATGAATTTTTCTTTCTTGAGTTCATCAGGAATGCTGACATAAACTTTTAATCTTCTGAAGGCTTCTCTGCCTTTTGGTTTATGTGAAGGCAACATCCCTCTTATCGTTCTTCTTACTATGCTGTCGGGTGTTCTCGGATAAAAAGGACCATGGATCGGATCGCCTCTTTGCCTTCTTTCCAAGTAATGTTTCTCAGTTACTTTAGGATCGCCAGAAATAACAGCTTTTTCACAGTTAACTATTCTGATCTCATCGCCTTTAAGCAATTCTTTTGCGATTCTTGTCGCAAACCTTCCCAATATCTGATCTGTCGCATCGTAAACTTTCATAATCAACACAATATTTTTACTTTAGTTCCTCTTGGATTTTTATTAACCAACTCTTCGATTGAAATTGCTTTACCTTTACTGTTTTTTATTTTTTCTTTTGCGGGTTTAGAAAATTTCCATGCACTGATTGTTACAGTTTTAGTTAACTCTCCGTAGCCTAAGACCACTCCAGGAACGATTATAGTTTCATCCTTTTTTGCGTATCTTTCGATGTGAGCAATGTTAACTTCTACCCTCTGTCTTCTAGGCTTGTTGAGTTTTTCAGCTATATCTTTTAGAAAGTTACTCTGTTTTTCTATTGATTTTTTCTTCAAATCTTCTATTAACGCCTTTAAAATCGGATTAGTTGGTCCGGTGCGCTTAGCCATTCGCTACACCTCTCGTAAATAATCAGAGTATAGATTTATAAATGTTTTTAATTTGGAACGTTCTGCTTTAAGTTTCTCCTTTATATTTTTTTTCTTTGATCGACTCTTCCATATAAATTTTTCTACTATCTTCTACAAGTGGTGACTCAAACTCATCTATCAGTATCAATCTACCGGCACGCCCCCTTTCAGTCTCTCCATATTGATGAGTGATATATCCTAGATCCCCCAATTTATTTAAAATTCTCATCAATTTTTTTGATAACATGTCATTTTTCAATAACTCTGCTAATTTAGTAAACCAAAGTTTCTCTTTTTTTTCAAAATGGTATTCATAAATTTTAGCAAGTACTATACGTTCATCTTGATTTAATTCAAATACTGCTTTTAAATAATCGATATCATCTGGCATTTTATCAAAGAAAGAATTAAGTTGAAAACTTAAATGTTTAATTTAGTTTTTCATTATCAGATAGAGAGCATCGTGTATGAGAATAAATAAATAAAAATGAAAAAGATTCCAACCTTTGTGTCGATCTTTTTTCGTATCACTAGCGTCGTTATTACAATTGCCGAGGCAAAGATAGCATATAAACCCGTTATCATAGCCAGATTACCAGATATATAACTCGGAAATAGTAGATTTCCAATACCCACTGAAATAGTGGCATCAACTAAGCAACTTCCTATAATATCCCCTATGGCTAATTCATATTCCTTTTTTCGAATCGCTGTTATGTCGACGATGAGTTCAGGAAGAGAAGTTCCTATCGATACCATGAAAAAACTGATCAAATATTCAGAAACACTAAACATCGTTGAGAGTTTAATAATGGATTGAATTAAAACATAAGACCCGAGTGCTACACATACAAACCCTAAAATAGCCATTATAAGATCTTTTCGAAAACTCCATTTGTATTCATAAATAAATGTCTTCTTAACCTCTTTTGCTGTGAGCCAATTCGTGAAGGACATGAATACAGGCCAACTTGCTATCATAACGAAAGCGTTAAAACTTGAGATATACCCTTTTTTTGCTATCGATACAGCTAATATCAGTGCTAGAATCAGACATACTCCAGTGACTATTACCTCTGTTCTTTTCACTTTAAAATCCTTAGTTAAGATACAAATAAGTCCCAAAATAAGAGTTATCTGAGTTAAAGCAGAGCCTAAAGAGTCCCCAACATTTATATCTCCATAACCTGCAGCAGATGATACTATGGAGTTTGCAATTTCAGGAAGGTCTGTGCCTATGGATACCAACACTAGTCCAACGATAAAAGGAGAGACTCCAAGAGTTGTAGCAATCTTTATGGAATGCTTTACAGCTTTATCGCTCGAGTATACTAAAACAGTTAAACCTATGATAAAACCAACGATTGCGATAAACGCGTCAATTGCCAATCAGACACCAGTTATTGAAGTTAATGGCATAGAGTGAGTAAAGAATTATAATTATATATGATTCTTGAAATAAAACCTTTTCGAATGCGTCAAGCGGGATTCGAACCCGCGTTGCAAGCTTGGGAAGCTCGAGTCTTAACCAGGCTGGACCATTGACGCTCGTTCATTAATAACGCCGGGAGTGCGATTTGAACGCACAAGCCCAAAGGGCACTCGGTTTCTCTGATCTCCGTTGTATCATCACTTATCAGATACCTCTGGGTTCATCATTGAGTACTCGAGCCGAGCGCATTAACCAGATTCTGCCATCCCGGCACTTAAATAATTAATCTAGTTAAGTAATTTATACTCTTTTTCCCTAATCTATTTAGATGGAATGGTTTTAGACAGGATAGCAGGAGTTAAAGAAGTATTAAAAGATCCGATTAAAGCGTTCTGTCTTGGCATCATTATTTCTTTGATATCTCTATTCGTTGCTTACAGTATCTTTCCACAATCCACTGGCCTGTTCACAGTCATAATAATAACTCTGGCATCATTACCATTCATAAACCGTTTGTTAAGGTATGAAGAACATGAAGACGAAAAAATGATGGAAACCCATACCTTCTTCCAACGTTATGGGGATATAATTCTCACTTATGTTGCCCTATTCTCTGGCATGATAATTGCTATGTCGTTAAGTTTTGTTATTCTGCCTGAAACTGTCGTTGAACAGATTTTTTCCAATCAGATAACTGAAGTAAACTTGATAAGGGGACAGTTTACTTTTGGCAGTAAGTTTATCGAGATATTGGCAAATAATTTTAGTGTTCTAACGCTTTCGTTCTTATTCTCTTTCCTGTTCGGCTCTGGAGCCATTTTCATACTGGCTTGGAATGCATCTGTTCTCTCATCTGCGATAGGTCTAATCGCCAAATCTTCGGGTGGACTGATAGCTCTACCGTCTGCAGTTCTGATGTTCATACCTCATGGATCGTTCGAAATAGGTGCATACTTCATAGGAGCAATAGCCGGTGGACTTGTATCTGCGGCCGTGACAAGAAGGAAATCGGTCAAGTTCTGGCATGTAGTGCAGGACTCTATGAAATTGTTAGCTATTGCTTTTGTTTTCTTAATCATCGGTGGGATAATCGAAACAACTATAATCATGATTTGATTTTAAATTAAGAAGGATAACCTACCGGAATCAAATAAATTGGCTTATGGTTTTCAGGCAAAGATAACACATTTTTCACACCTTCATCATTGAATGCCCCAATGACAACGCAACCCAAATCCAATGCAGTTGTCTGTAAATAAATATTCTGTGCGGCATGGCCTGCTTCAAGATAAACGTATCTATTCCCTCTTTCTCCATAAGTTGATGTGGTCCTCGAAAAATCTGCGGCCATGACGATGTTTATACTTCCACTGCCAACCCATTCTTGACTCACACCTTCTCGCGTCAAATCATCAGAGTAATTCCCTGACTTTATCAAATTCAAAGAATGATCTGCAGGATTATAATGGTAAATTCCTTTTTCCAGTCCTTCCACCCTCCTCACAAGGATGTAAACTTCTAAAGGATACAGTGCTCCAGCAGATGGAGCTGTTCTTCCTCCCCACTCACTCGTTATTCCTTGTGCAGCCCAGAGTAGTTGAGATAATTGTTCAAGAGTCAAATCTTTATCCAAATAATCCCTGATCGATCTTCTTTTTTGCATTGTCTCTTCTACTGTCATTTCACCTTTCAATATAGGTTTGGGTAACGTTATTTCCCCTTCTTGTACAAGTGGGGCTTTGCTAGGCCAGATAAGAGGGAAAACATGTATTATAACGATGATGAGAGTAATTACAGAGAATATTAGATGGTACTGTAGCCTCTTCTTTATCTTAAAACTTTTAAATCCTGTTACAACAGTGAGTAAGAGAAAGATTATAATCAAGAGACATTGTATCGAAGATGCTGGATTCTGCATTAAATGTAACAAAAACGAGAAGACAGTCAATAATGATAGATACTTATGTAATTCCCGTCCCCTTTTTATGAATCCTGTGATTATGGTCGGAACCAAAATGATGAAAGTAATCTGTCCTAGTGTTAACATACAAAATCAATTTATCAGATAAATTTAAAATAGATAACATGAAGATGAAATACTTCACTCTTGGTATGATTTTGATCTTTCTAGGGATATTTTTGGAGGCAGGATATCCTTCGATAACAGGGAGTTTTATCGGAGCGAGACCAAGAGGAATCGGATTTGGATTAGTAATAGTTCTATGTGGAGTCCCATTTCTGTTAATGAGTATTAAACCTGAATAAAAAAAGAAAAAAAGAAAATTACTTAAGTATTCTGACTACAGCAACCCCAGACAGTAAATAGACTATCAGTGTCGATACTGCCCAATATGCTATTAACTCGATAGGTAGGTTTATTAGCAAAACTAGTGTTAGAGAAAATGGGATGTCGGCGACAAGCCATATTAGCAATCCATAGTAGATTCCTTTATTAACATAAGTCTTTCCTGGAATACCCTTTGCAACAACAGTATAAACTCCTGTAAAGAGCAGGCCGCCAATAAAAGCGAATGTCAAAGAGTAATACATGAACTCTGGTGCTAAACCCATCTCTCCCATCATTATGTTGCTCCATACCGGAAAATACGTTGGGTCAGTGTAGAAGTCCATCGTAAGCTGTGCTTCGATCGTGTGGATCACTTGCGATATTATCATGAAAGCTATAGCCGCTACTATCATCTTCCAAGGTTCAACTTTCGTCATAAATTACGATTATCTTATAGAATTAAATAATTTATTTGACGAAGATAAAACTATTTTATGAAGGTTGCTGTTGTTGCTCTTGGCGGAAATGCTATTCTCAAGTCGAATGAAAAAGGAACTTTTCGACAACAACTGAAAAACATAGACAAGACTGTGAAACAACTGATAGCCCTTCTTAAAAAATACAGAATAGCTATTACTCATGGAAATGGCCCTCAAGTTGGCAATCTACTGCTACAACAAGAAAAATCTAAACAGAAAATTCCTCCTATGCCTTTAGACGTTTGCGATGCCATGACTCAAGGCCAAATTGGCTATTTCCTGCAGATGAGTATAAAGAATCAATTAAAAAAACCAGTTACTACTGTAGTGACCCAAATCTTAGTGGATAAAAAAGACCCAGCTTTTAAGAAACCAACAAAACCTATCGGTCCTTATTATTCAAAGAAAATTTTTAAGAAAATGATTAAAGAGGAAGAGGGTTGGAGGAAGGTTGTTCCATCACCCAAACCAAAGAAAATAATAGAGATAGAAGGAATCAAAAATTTAATTAAAAAAGGGGTGATTACGATAGCTTGTGGTGGTGGAGGAATACCAGTAGTTTTGAAAAAAGGGAAATTGACTGGAATCGAGGCAGTAATAGATAAAGATTATGCGTCTCAAAAACTTGCTACTGAACTTAAAGCCGAAACTCTCATTCTCTTGACTGATATCGAGTATGTCTACTTAAATTATGGGAAAAAGAATCAAAAACCACTAAAAAAGATTACAATTAAAGAAGCGACAACATACCTTAAAAAAGGACATTTCATGGAAGGATCGATGAAACCGAAGATTGAAGCGAGTATAGAATTCTTGAGAAAAGGAGGTAAGAAAGTCATTATCACAGAGTTATTATCCTTAGAAAAGGCGTTGAGAGGTAAAGCTGGCACTGTCATAACTCGTCATTAATAGAAAAGATTAAAATAAGTAAAACCAAATAAAATGATGAGTTGATAGAATGCTCAGCAAAACTGGTGTAAATAACGATTGTCCCGATTTTTATATTTGTAAGTTAGCATGTGGCGCCCAAACCAATCCGTACTGTGAAGCGGATTGTAAAAAATGTACAACTCATATTAAAATGCATAAAGAAAAATTTCCAGAATTGTATAAACTCATTTGTCAGACATAAAGATTGAAAAACGGTGGGGGTAAATTGAAAAAGGATTTATTGACTCTTGACGACATTAAAAGAGAAGAGATTCTCAAAATTCTAGAATTGACTGAAAAATTGAAGAAAGATCCGATCAACAATCGTTTAAAGGGTAAAGTTTTTTGCTTACTATTCGAAAAACCATCTACCAGAACTAAAATTTCTTTCGAGAGTGGAATCCAACAGATGGGCGGAAGCACTATCTACATGGATAAAACAACTAGTCAATTATCCAGGGGAGAAACTGTAGAAGATACTGCAAGAGTATTGGATAGGTATGTTGATGCTGTTGTCGCAAGAGTATTCTCACACAAGACGTTAGAGATAATGTCAAAATCCATGAATAAACACGTTATTAATGCCTTATCTGATTTAACTCATCCTTGCCAAATTCTATCTGATCTTTTCACTATCAAAGAAAGATTTGGAGGGTTTTCAGGCTTAAAATTAGCTTATGTTGGTGATGGCAACAACGTTTGTAATTCTTTACTTCTAGGTTGTTCTAAGGTCGGAATGGATATTTCTGTTGCATGTCCCAAAGGTTATGAACCGAATAAAGGCATAGTTAAAATGGCAAAAAATTACTCCAGAATTACAAAAGCAAAAGTAGTTGTTGGTACAGAACCAAAATCGGCAGTGAAAGATGCGAAAATAATCTACAACGATGCTTTCTATAGTATGGGTGACGAAAAAGAAAAAACAAAGAGACTGAAAGTCTTCATACCAAAATATCAAGTAACTAACAAACTGTTTAAATATGCCGCACCTGATACTGTTTACATGCATTGTTTACCCGCTCACAGAGGCCAGGAAGTAACGTCTGAAGTTATAGATGGACCGAGATCTATTGTTTTTGATCAGGCTGAGAATAGATTGCACACTCAGAAAGCATTATTGGCTAAAATGATAGGTCCAAGAATTAAGATTGTATATTAACACTCAACAATCGCACCAGCAATACTACTACGATACCTAACTTCTACCTTATGCTTTCCTGCAGAATATGCATCAGGTTTAATATCCGTAACCTCTTTCGAGTACCCAGGTGAGATAGTACCGAAATTAAAGTACAGGCTTTCATCAACATCATCAACAAAAACTTTTATCGAGTCATCACTCATAGCCTCATCCCTTCCATTAACTAGATCTATCCCGATATTACCGTCCACACAATACGCATAGATAGAAATTGCTGATGCTCTAGAAGTCAAGATTTCCTTGACGTAAGTGAGAGACATATTAGTCAAGTAAGCCCCAATACTCAAAACAATTATCAAGGGAATGATGAAAACAGATACTGTTGCTTTAACCGCAGAAATGTCATGCAACGTGGCTATCCCTATTATGTTTATTATCAGAGACCAGAACCATAACACAGCTGTGAAAGCTAGTAAAAATATTATGAAAATCATGTAATCAGCAAAGACAGTGGAAAAATAGGAAATTCCCAGAGTGAAGAGCATCTGTAGACAAAATCCTACTAGAAGGTTCGGTAGGTTAGAGATTATCACGGATGTCATCGTTTTCTTAAACCCTCTATGACCGAACAAACGACAAACCAGATGAATTATTCCCGCATAGATAAAATTGAATACCAATCCCCCACTGGCTAGAGATAGGAACGAAGTGATAAAAATTATTATCGCCAAGACAATGCCACTCGCCTCAAAAGGAATGTTTATCGGTATCTGAGAGAGAAAAGCGATTACAGTAAATTCTATAGCCGGGATTATAGACATTAACACCCAATACCTGCAGAGGAGGAAATAATCCTGTGGTCCAGCATCTTCAAAAAATTCTCTCGGTCTGAACAGTATGTCCTTAAAATCATCGAGCATGAATAATGTTTTGTTTTCCACATGAAAAAGTTTATCATTTCTTACCCTCGCGCATCCAAACCTTCGTTACTTTCATTTGATGGCTTCTCCAATCTCCACCAATTTTTTCAAGGTATTCTCTCTCTTTTTTAGTTGCAATTCTGTGTGCATCTGTATCTTCATCTAAACCATACTTGTCGGCCACGAACTTTTCAATCGTTTCATGCACAGCCACAGCGTCTCTATCCTTTCCCCCCTTAAGGTCATTATCGATATAGACTTTACCCCTTGTCTTAGCCCAACTGCCAACAAACCACTCGTGCTTCTTACTGATAATTTTATTCCTTATCTTCTCCCCATCATACTCAAGAGAAACCCACCCATTTTTTATCCTTATGTTCTTTACTTTTTCTCTCATCAAACTCTTGATCAAGTATCTGGTAAACATCCTCCTACGAAATTTCTTCTTCTTCTTTTTCATTTAAGGTCCTTCACTAATTCTTCAAAAACGTACAATCCATGATCTGCTATATCTTTTTCAATTATCAGTGGCGGCGCGATTCTAACACTCTTATACCCGCAACCTAACAGCAACAATCTTTTTTTGAAGCCTTCTTGGACAACGAATCTTCTGCGTTTTTCATCCTTAAACTCAACACCAAGCATTAATCCCAAGCCACGAACGTCAATAATTTTATCTGGATATTTTTCTTGCATTTCTTTTAATCTCTTCAGAAAATACTCTCCCATAACTCTAGCGTTCTTCAACAATCTTTCTTTCTCGATTATTTCGATCGTCTTAAGGCCAACTGCCATATCAATCCTATGTCCACCGCCCCATGTTGAAGATACTGACCCAGGCTCACGAGGATCATAATACTTGGAAGAAACAACAGCACCAACTTGTAATGATTTTCCGGCCGTCATTATATCCGGTTTGACTTTATAATGTTCAAAAGACCACCACTTGCCTGTTCTGCCCATCCCTGCCTGTATATCATCGATTATCAAAGGCACATGATACTTATTGGTCACTTTTCTCAGAGTTTGAATGAATTTTTTACTCGCAGGCCTGTAACCACCTTCACCTTGAACGCATTCCACGATGACAAAGGCAGGCACATCTTCCCTTTGTATCAGATCTTCCAACTGGTTGATATCAGGGTCGTTATCGTTTGTACAGAATTTGATTAACTCGTTGTTGACTTCAGGATAATTTCTTTTCTGAACGGCTTTACTGTCTGTGAAAGATAAAGCACCTATAGTTCTGCCGTGAAAACCTCTAATACATGAAACCCCTGGCAAAGGACCATGTTTTCTGTAACAGAATTTTATCGCATTCTCAACTGCTTCTGCCCCACTGTTAATTAATAGAACTCTTGATAAGTTTTTCGATGTAATTTTTACGAGTTTTTTAGCGAGTTCAACTTGCTCTTCTGTGTAGAAATCTTGTCCTGCAATCTTATGTGTCCCGAGTTTCGAGAATTCATATAGGACTTCCATTATCTCAGGATGATTGTAACCTATATTACAACTAGCAACGTTAGAATTAAAATCCAAATAACGAATTCCGTCAATATCTTCAAGAAAACACCCAAGTCCAGTCTTGATGACAAAAGGATATGCAAAAGTCGTTTCGATACAGAATTTCTTGGTTTGATTCACGATTTTTTTTGCTTTTGAGCCAAGAAGTCTTCTTCTGATTCCCATATAGAATAATTGGGTTTTTATTCAAATTAAATTAACCGTTTTTTAAAGCAGGTTCATTTCACTACTTGAATTTTCAGGATACCATTTTTGAAACTTCTATCAGAAATCTGAGCATTGGGTCTAATCGGAATTAACTTAAAATATGCTTTATCCCCAGCAAAGGCCTTTATCTCGATAGATTGCCCTAATTTCCTGAGTTCGATGTCGTCCAGATTTTTAACGTCTGGTAATTTGATCGTGATTGTTTTTTCATTGTCGTGTACTTCGATCCTGGTTTCTGGTTCTTCAGTTATTTTCGGTATTCTAATCTTTCTCTCCTCTTCTTTTACTCCTTCAACTTCACCACTGACACCAAGACGTCTTTTTATCCGAGGTTCAAGTTTTTTGTAACGTCCAGAAGTTTTTACATGAACTTTCGGTTTCCTTCCTGTCCCGCTTCTAATCGTTATGCTGATGCCACCGCCTTTAAACGGTGATTCTGTATCTAATTTCGGGAATCTAACGAACATAGGACCAAGATCTTTTCTAAATCTCTCTAATTCATCCTCTATACCCTCGAAAATATCCGCATAAGGCCGTTTATACTCAGTCCCTTCCCCGCAGTAAGGGCAGAATTTCCAGTCATTTTTCATGCCTTTACCGCATCTTCCACATCTTTTCGATTCGAACATCATTTTATTTTTATCTCCTTAACTTTTTTAACCTTTCTTTTAAGAATTCTGACTCGTCGTTATTAAAAACAATCCTAGAATGCCCTTAATCGCTATAAATATCCCTATCATCCCAAAAAACTCATAGACACTTCCAGAAAACACCAAGAACAAACAAACACCAGTGACTATGTCAATGATTCCTTTCCATTCCAGATAGTTCCTTCTCATTATGTTGATCCCCAAAGCCCAAATTGCCAAGGTGAAGTAGAAAAGTGATAACAAGATTATAACAGGGTTTGATGTAAAATCATAACTTCTGCTAAAGTAAATGAGTATTCCAGCGACTATATCCGAAACACTTACCAAAGCAGAAGCTACATGATTCCACCTTTCCTCTCTCGTCAAGTAGTAAGACATCTAAGAAATAATATTCGGTTAAGTTCTTATTAGTTTAACTCAGGTTTTATTCAGTTAAAATATTAATATTTAGAAACATAATTTTTTTAGTAATTATTATGCAGCAACTACTTCAACTAAAAACAAAACCGCAAGATTCAGTTTCGACAGAGGATTTATTCGAATTAGACCCGTTAAACGAAAATACCGAGCAGATCACTGAACTGAGAGACTTGTTCTCACTCCTTTTTAAACCTTCATTCTTACTGGAACTTAAAGAAGAAACTAAATCTTTAGATATAACTTTAGATGAAAAAGAGAAAAAACTCATCCTGAAGTTGAAGAAAAAGACTAAGTCAAAGACTTTAGCAAAAAAAGGTCAAGTCTACGCTTTAAGGAAAGAGTTGAGAATGACTAGTTTAACTCTAGTCTACAATTATCAAACAGATTATGGTATACAGAATGAATTACTGCCTATAAAACCGATGGAACCGATAACAAACACAATTAATCCATTAGAGGTGGCACAACCCAAGACCATGTTATCAAATTCCCCTAAACTCCCGATAAAACCACCAATTTTAATCGATAATCCGGATAATATAGCTATAGTCTTACCTCTTCCTGAGTATACTGAGAATTTATTGCAAGAATTACCTAACATGGCATACGAGAGGTTATTCGAACCGCTCGCTAAGAATGACACTTATTTGGAACCAGAAAATATGTTGAATACAGATAATTATCAAATAGGACCTGAAAAGGTAAGACGCGAAGACCTAAAACCTGAAAATTTAGCCCAAAAATATGGACAAGTTTCAAACCTACAAACTCAAACACAAAACGTCAGACAGCTAGAAGGAGTAATACATAACTTATACAAAACCCCCATCCAGAGGGACGGTGAAGTATTCCACGAAGAATATGCGTTCGCATCCAAGAGATGGACCACAGCCTACCAAGCAATGCTAGATTCTGGTTTAAGGGTCTCATCAAGATATGGTGGCAGGAGATTTGGAGGAAAGTACATCGTAGCTGTTAACAACTCAGGCGAACGTGATGGTACTTATTGGGAAATTAAAGTAAACGGACGTTACATACCTGTTACAGCAGATCGATATTTGGTACCGCTAGGTGCAGAAATTAGTTTAGTTCGTAAAACAGCAAAAAAAGGAGTTTGCGGTGAACCAATAGCGGGCTAGTAGAAAGGTAAGAACATATTCCTAACGCCAGTGTCCCCTTTCATCAACTCTCTTATCTCTACCTCTATCACATCAAAACCTAACATCTTCAGTTTTCTGTTGATACTAGACCTAACGTTCACTATTTTATTATCGTCAATCTGTAAGAAGTTCAACCCCATCCCATCAGCATCTCTTTTACTGGCTAAGACGATATCCAATTCATTCTCTTTCATGACTTTATAGACTGGTTCATGAACGATTTCTTCGCTCATTATGACTATGTCATTTATTATGTTGAACTGTAAACTAGACAGACCATCCATATGTATGGGTGTCACGTCTATTCCCATTAAATCCATCAAGTGTTTTACTCCTTCAGCATTAGTCCTTTCTCCTATTATGGCAAAAGCATGATTTTTCTTAGTAAAAAACAAGTCACTACCATGTAAGAACCCTGGAGGAAATGTATGACCGATTATGCCAACCCCGATTTCTTTCAGTTTTTTCTTAACTATTTGCTCCTCACCCCTTCTGATACCAGTTATGAAATGGCAAGTTATGGCCTTTTTATCGATTACTACAGCATTGTCCCTCATTAAGTATAGTTTGGGTTTACTCGTCATCGAAGTCAAGAGGGAATGCACTTTTATGCCTTCATTATGAAGAAGTCTGGTAACTTCCTCATGCTCCCTGGTCATGGCGATGAGGTTTGGGTATGCTTTGAATAACCATCTCTCAGGTTTATGAACAAGGTTTATTTCAGATCCGGGTTTGTGGGCAAGAGCTTCTCTAACTTTCAAACAATCACTAAAAGATAAAAGGAGAATTAAAAATTAAAGCTTTTTGGATATTTCTTTGATCTAGGAATAATGATTTCTTTTAGGTGGAACTAAGAAAGCTCGGTCTTTAATAAATACTAAACCAGCATTTAGTTTTTGTTTATAATGATAAAGTTCTGATGCACGGCATGCCAGTTGGTAGATCTCAGTAAAATTTTCTAAATCCTCCGCAGCCCTATATGGTAATTTAATTTTTCCACTTTGGCAGTCACTGATCACACCTTCAACAATCTTATTCATATGACTTATAATAGGTCTTTGCGCGTCGAATTCTTTGACATATTCTCCAAAATCATCATGAATAGCTTTTTTCATTAATTCAATATACTTCTTCGCATTAGAATTTCTTGTGTCATTCATATGAGTTATCTTATTACTCGTTTTATCAATCATATCTATTTGCCTATTCATCCATTCCAAGTAATCGTATCGATCAATATACGGAAAATCTTCTTCAAAATTTCCAGAGTCTTGAATTGCGGAGAAAAAATACTCATGTTTCAATTTTCGAAGTATTTCTGATGGGAGTTTGTTTACCCTTTCCCCAAAAATATGTGCAAATTTTTTATAGAACTCAGAGGTTAGTTTCGGGGCCCCAGATGCTAAATGATACAAATGGAAGTTAAAATCAATAGGTTCTTCTAAAACAGGATAAAATATCCCCTCTTCTATAGCCATTTGTAGAGAAAATTTAGATTTTTCTGGCAATTCTCTCATACTTCTCAACCATTAATCGCTTATTATTACTCATGAGTAGTATATAAAGCTTTCGGTTATCTTCTCTTAAAACTTGAATCTCTTTGACGTTTTTTAAGAAAATATTAATATAATGACTAAATTGTAATTTTTAACCTAATTTGTACCTTAAAATTGCTCCAATCCCGCCAATTTCTTTAAACTGTTCACCTTCTCTAGAATCTACTGATATTATCTCAACGTCAGATCCGAGGCCTTTCGCTTGTTCTGATAACACATCGATCAATTCTATTTCTTCCTCGACTTTCATCTCACTCTTACATTTAGGGCATTTTTGAACAGAACCGGGTTTAATGTCTTTCTCGATTTTATTACCGCATTGACAAGTTAGCTTAGTCCTGACCCACTCATAATCTTCTGATATCAACAAAAGCTTAACGGCCCCATAATCCAAAGCAGACTTAACCTCTTCCAGGCCATAGATAGATAAACCATCGTCCTTCTTCAAATGTTCAAAAAATTCTTGCATTATAGCTCTCTCCCTGGTTGCTGACGCCTCTTGTATCAAAGATTCTCCTCTTTGGATGATCTCTTGTAGTCCTTGTACACCAGTATAACTTGTGTCAACTACTCCTAGGACTTTCTTCCTCAACTGGTAATCCAGGTATTCGCCTTCCTTGAATTTATCCTTTAAAGGACCAGGACCTCCAATTATCACACCCTTCAAATCTTTCTCTTCTTTAAATATTTTTGTTGCGATCTCGCCTGTCTTTTTCAGATGTTCATTCTTGGCTTCTTCACGTATTCTAGCGTAACGTTGCTGACTCCAACCACCTTTACTCGTTTTCCCTGGCACTAGAGAGTCTATGTGTTTTTCTAGCAAAACTTTCTTTCCTTTCAAAAACCCAACATCAGAACCGCCAGTATCTAATACAATCAAACCGTAGACTTCTTTCTCTCTTATCATATCGTTTAACGGGTTTAGGACGAATTTTTGATTACACCAGTAGATTTTTTGAGCTAAAGGCTGTGGTGGTTCCACTGACCAGAGTTTGATGTCGGGCTGTCCTTCTTTTTTTGAGATGTTACCGCAGAATATCACTAAACCGTTTGGTGGTGTTTTCTTGAAGAGTCTAAGATGATTCATAGTCTTTTCTAGAGCATCGAGAACGTTGTGTCTTGTTGCCCTTGACTTTACGTTCTGTGTTAAGGCATACTCCTGTTTAAGCATGTTCATGATATCTTGAATGTTGTGGCCAGAAGGAATGTATAAAGATATGAGTTCAGTGTGTCTTCCTTTGAAAGTTCCTAATAGCTTTAACAATTTCCTAAGTTTTACTAAAGATTCAGTGTTAAATGACAGTCACCTCTTTTAATAATTTATAAAAGCATTTTTATCTTTAACTACATTAATTTTACTTTATCCAATGTATCTTGGCCTTTTTCTTAATTCTATCTTTGTTTTTTTCGGCTCGGAGAACAGTGCCTTACAATTCAGACATCTAAACTTATCTTTAATGGGTCTGATGGCAGCACTACCACATACAGGACAAAATTTTTTTTCTTTAATGATTATTTTTTCATTATCCTTCTTTTTTATCCCTTTTTTTCTCAGCATGTTCATCATTAATACTTCATTTAAAAAATAAATTACCTGTTTCTTTTCCCACTTATTCAAAAAAGTAAAAAGAAAAAGAGTTCTTATACATCTCTTGCTTTGAGAGTCTTTCTTCCATTCATTCTTGCTCTTTCTGATGCCCGCCTTACTAAAGCCGTTACTTCAGCATCTAATTTTTTCAAATACCCCCCACTGACGTTGAATCTCCCTTTAACTAACGCTCTCACTCCATTTTTAACAATCACAGCCATTTGATTTTCACCTCCATAAATTATTTTGCCTTTTTTGTGGCTTCGTGTTTTATCCAATTTTCCTTGAATTGAGGATTCACAGCAGTTAATTTCGACAAAACCATTTCTCTGATTTTAGTTGTTGGCATTCCCTCATAAGCTTGTGTTTCAATTTCTCCAGCTATTCTTTTAGCCACATCTTCAGTAGCTCCACAACCCATGCAAGCTTTCACTATCTTTTCCCTTTGAAAGTCTTCCATAGATCCGTTCTTTTTCAATACTTTTGCCATTCAATCACTCCTATAAAAAATTCGATAACCCGTTTTAAAAGTATTTGGGGTATTTAGCCCTTATTTTCTGAACGTTTATCATGAATCTAATAACTAACATTCTACGAATGAAAATTTTCAAAAATTGAATCACTAATCTATAGTATTTACTTTCTCCTGTAATGAATCACTAATCTATAGTATTTACTTTCTCCTGCAATATCACTTTTTTTTGTTATCTCTAACACATCCCCCTTTGCTGCACCAATGGCAATTGCTGCTGGGTCTGTCACTAATATCCTTGGCAGTTGTTTCAGGCTCTTTAAACCATATTTTTTCATTAGTTCTTTAACTTCATCTTTAGACATTATTCTGTGTGGAGGGACTAATCCATGTTTAAAGATGTCAAATTCCCTTTTTGCTACAAAACCTTGATAATACTTTCTTAAATTTTTTAGACGTACTTTCTTTGCCAATCTTTTTATTAACTCGTCTTTCGTTCCTTTTCTCGGAACCTTCTCAATCTTAGCAATTTCTTCCAAATCTACTTTTAACATTCTAGAAAGTAAACTTTTTTTCGTTTCCTTATAACTAATTTAAAGCTCCTCCTTTCAACCTTTCAGCTATTATCTTCTGATAGCAATCCATGCATACCCAACCATGTTCCTTATCCTTCGTAATTGAACCTTTGCAGTCTTTACCACATTTTTTACACTTCAAAAAAACACCTTTGATTATGACTAAAGGTTGTTATTCAAACATCCGAAAAAAAGTTAGTACTCGTTTTTATCGCTATACTAATCGCTTTCTCCAGATTTTTTATCCTATTTTTGTTAAAATCTTTCTTTATCTTATTACTAAATTCTCCTTGCCTCATTCTTCCTTTAAAGGAGTTATAAAACGGTAGATAATAAAACAAAAAACCACCTTTTGACTTGTTTTAATAAAATATTATTTTTTAATACTTATAAAGGTAAAATACCATATATTTATTCGAAGAGTTGAAAAATATTAGATTTTTGGGAGAATTAGGCCATAGAAATTGAAAATGCTCCTCTTGCTTCTCCCAAAATACATTTTAACCTCTTTTGATCATTAGGGTGTTTAAGATGACTGAAGAATTGAATGGGATAGATGAATACGGGAAATGTTTAAATTGCGGTAGTAGGAGCACAACGTATTCCACAGAGCAAAAAGGAGACGACTGGATTTGGAAAAAGTTATGTTCATCTTGTAACAATTTATTGGAAAAGCAAATCTTAGGATTGTCATGATTTAATGGAAGGTTTTAATTATGAGAAAAAATAGAGAGAATGAAACAGAACAAATTCGGATAGAAACTGAAGAAGAAATTAGAAATTGGATGGAAATCTAATGGTATTATCGAAATGGAAAGAGGTAGACTAATATCGAAGAGAAAAAGTGTGGATACTGCAAACAACCTATGAAGAGAGGTAATTCGGTTTGGTCTTCTCAATTGAAAAAGTCAGTTCATAAAAAGTGTTTAGAATTTTTGAAAGAAAAAGTTCGATCATGATTTTTTAAACTAAAAAGGGGTGAATAAATGGAATTAAAAGAAATTGCTACAAATCTCAAAGAATTGAAAGGAAAAACAGATGTAGTCGAGGTTCAGGGAGCTATACAGAGAGCTGTTGATAAAGTAGAAGAGAAGATTGGAGAGAAACTAACAGAAAAGAAACAATAAGATACACTTTCTGAATACTAAATAGCTATCTTAACAAAAACCAAATAGTCTTCCCCCCACTCCTATCCATTTTTTTAAGGTGTTTTTTTGGGACAAGTAAAAACCAGATTTATCAAGAGTTTTGGTGAGAAGTTATTAGAAAAGTATCCTGATAAATTCACAGCAGATTTTGAAAAGAACAAAAAAGTATTGAACGAATTGGGTATTAAGACATCCAAGAAGGTTAGAAATTTAATTGCAGGCTATCTCGTTCATGTCATTAAAAGAAGAGAGAAGGGGCAACCACTAAAAATAGCTTATTATCAGAAACCTAACCTGAGAAAAAGAAGAGCAAGAAGACGCAGAAGGAGACGATGAACTCTTAAATCATTTTTTAGAAGACTTAGAACATTTTCTACACAATCCGTTGTTACGATAAGCTTGAGTTCGAGAAATAGGCTTCAAACATTTCTTACAAAGAGGCATGAACATTATTGGGGTTTAGATTTTTATAAATCACGTAAAAATTCATAATTTTAATTAAATTTTTTTGAGTCCAAACCCATTTGTATATGAGTCCCATCGGGCCCATGAACGATATTATCTTCCTCGACCATAAGAACTTGGGGAATTTGTAACTTTCAAGTATTCTGTATGAAAATTTTCCTGATACTGATATGGGTTAAATACTATTCACCCTGATTATAATTTTTTCTTTCTTACTATAACTACGTTTATTTAAATGTTTCGATTTGAAGGTCCTTTGAACTCTGTTAGGAATCGATTACTTTATGTTTATAATAATTTGAATATTCTCGGTTATTCGTTCCACCATTTTTTAATTTTTCTTCGATTAAGGCCTCAACAGCATTGGCCATGTCTAACGTTTTTAGAAGTTTATCCGTTGAAACTATAAATGATTCAACAGTTTCCCCGAAACCTGCACATTTTAGTCTGGCTCTTCTCACAAAATCTGTGTAATCCGAAAAATCGTTATGAAAAGATACAATAAACCCTGTCTTTCCTATTCCTTCTCCATGTCCAGCAAATACCACGTTTGGTTCATCTTCTATAAATTTTCTGATCCTTTTCATCAAATCAGGAGTTGGTGTTGAACAACTAGCAAACGTAAATGCTATCAATCTTACACCCAAGTTAGATAGGTTTGGAACGATTGTGTATGAATTAATAAATCTTTTTTCTAGCTTGTGTCTGGTTCTGGTTACCGTAGACTGAGAAGTTTTGAGTTTTTTAGCTACCTCTCTATCGCTCAACTTACTATTCTTTAACAAATGAATCAATATATCTCTTTCACGTTTTTTCATGGTTTGTATTACTGATTTAATTTATTTATATTTTTGCATCAAATATTCATAGTTTCCCTTTGGTTATTGAAAATTTATTTATATTTTTGCATCATTTATCCAAAATTAGTATTTGTTTTACAATTTTGTATTATTGATTTAATTTAAGGATTTTGATTAAAGATATTTGCTATTTCGTAAAGAAGAGAAATAAATGAATTTCCTTTTTCTGTTCTTACATACCCATCGTTTATTTTCTCTAATAAACCAATTTTCTCTGCATTCTTCACGTATGCTTCAAGTTGAGTAAAACTTAATCTGGCCCTATACATAATATGTGTTTTTTTTACAGCATCATACCCGCGGTTATTAGGAGGCACTTTTCCTACAATTTCCCCCATAATCACTAATCGAGACCTTCGGCCTTCTTCTTTTGTCAAAGTTTTTATTGCTTCTTCATGCCTATGATTAGGTTGATATGGGGTCACACTCAATTACGAGTAGTTAGAGTATTTAAGGTTTAACTTTGAAAGCCTCCTTTTTTTGTGTTATTAAAACAAACTTTCAAGTTAAATCGAGAGATTATGCATTTTCCTCAAATCTTTTTCAAATTGTTTCAAATTACTAGGGATTTTAGCTTTAATCTCAGACTTTAAACTCAGCCCTTTATCCCTTTTCGATTTCCATATCTTCATGTTGAAATCTATTATTGATTCCGTCCGCTCATCTAACCCAAATTTCCATTCTGGCCTTGGGAATAATTCTCTGTGTATACTCTCCTTTCCATACAATTCTCTCCAAATGTAGTCGGTCATGTAAGGAGCAATGGGTGCGAATAACTTGAGTAAATTCTTTAAAATAAGATGAAGAGTGTACCAGGCCGCTTTTTGTTCTTTCTTGTTAAACCCTTCTCCATATGCCCTAGATTTAGTCATCTCAATATAATGTGGAGCAAACAAATTCCAAGTGAATTCTCTTATAACATTAGCGGGAATGAAGAAGTCAAAACTGTCATAACCTTTCTTGCATTTCTTTATGAACTCATTCAATTCAGACAATATCCACTTATCTGTTGCTGTCAATTCTGCCTTTTTCGGTTCTGGGAACATGGAGATAAATCTGGAGATATTCCATAACTTTGTCAGGAATTTTGATGAACCCTCTATCCTATCGTGTGAATACCTGAAATCCGAACCCAATCCAGCCTCAGCGGCATTCCAGAATCTAAAGATATCCCCACCATACTTTTCAAGGATGGGGATGGGGTCAACAACATTTCCTTTTGACTTACTCATCCTCTCTCCTTTCTCGTCAACTCCATATCCCATTATCCATGCTCTTTCAAATGCAGGCTTCTTCGTCAACTGATAACATCTCAGAATCGTGTAGTGTAACCAAGTTCTTATGATGTCTTTAGCCTGAGGCCTGATTCCAGACGGAAAAGTCTTCTTGAAGAAATTATTATCTTTCTGATAACGAGCAATGAAAAGTGGTGAAATACTCGAATCCATCCATGTATCAAACGTTCTAGTTTCCCCTTCAAAACCTTTATCTGATTTACAGTGTGGGCATCTCTTGAATGGTGGTTTACCTTTCCAAGGTTGGTAGTATTTCCCTGGTTTTGGTAGACAAGCCTTTTCACAACTTTTACAGTACCAGATTGGTATCTCTGTTCCATAGTATCTCCTTCTCGATATCGGCCAGTCAATACTGAGGGAATTAATCCAATCGAGTAAAATTTGTCTGTGTCTATCAGGGAAAAATTTCATCTTCTTTGCGATCTTCTTGAGTTCAGGGATAAAGTCTAATTGTTTCAGATAATATTCCTTCATCGGTATAATCTCAATCGGGGTTTTACTTCTGTAGCAAAGGGGGGTCCTGTGCATTATTTTTTCTCGTTTTTCTATCAGACTCATACTTTCTAAATCTTGGATGATCTTTTTTCTCGCATCTTTAATCGATAATCCAGCATATTTGTCTGCATTCTTTCCCATCTTACCTTCAGGCGTTATTGCTATGATTTCTTTCAACTTCAATTCTCTGAACATCCTGACGTCTGAATAGTCCCCATAAGAACAGATCATTACCAAACCTGAACCAAATTCTTCTTTTGCATAAGGATGTGTTAATATTGGAACTTCTAAACCAAAGATAGGGATTATTGCATGTTTTCCTTCTAAATTTTTGTATCTTTTATCGTTCGGGTTGTAGATTATAGCAGCACATGAGCAGAGAAGTTCTGGCCTAGTCGTTGCGATGATTATATTCTTCCCATCTTTCAGTTCGAACTTAATGTAGATCAATTCTGTTGGTAATTCCTCATATTCTATTTCAGCATCTGCTATCGTTGTCCCACAATCTATACAATAGTTGTTAGGTCTTGTGTCCTCGTAAATCAACCCCTTATTCCACAGTTTAATGAATGTAGATTGTGTCATCGTTCTGTATTCTTTCGAATCCGTTCGGTAATAGTTATCAAAATCTCCACTTAATCCCATCATTTTCATTATTTGTATCATCTCTGCCTCTAAATCGTCCAAAGCATGAATACAACGATTAATGAATTCTTCTCTGGGTGTTTCATGCATAGAGATTTTATACTTTTTTTCTGTGTAACATTCAACAGGTAATCCGTTCCTGTCAATACCTATTGGGAAAAAGACTTCGAATCCCATCATCCTGGCTGTTCTTGCTATCATATCTATCTGTGAATAATGTGCCGCTGCACCGATATGCCAAGGCCTTCCAGAAGGATAAGGTGGTGGTGTGTCAATCGAGAATATCTTTTTCTTGGTTTTTATTTTGAAAGCGTAAATTTTTTGTTTATCCCATTTTTTTCTTATCTTCTTCTCTAGTCCAGGGTTCCATCTCTTCTCTTTAATCTTCGGACTAAACTTCACCAAAACCACCTTAAATTATTAATAGAATAGGAAATCCAAGACTTAAAATTATGACTAAACAAAATTCTAGAATGAGTGTACCCGATATTCACCGTGCACTTCCTACACCTACGCAATCTATACAGTCTTTGGTATTTAAAGTTTACATTTACTCAAGGAATTTCTCCAAACCAGGTTTCAAATCCTTCTCAGTATCTATCAAAACAATCTCTCTGTTTAAAGGAAATGCCACGTTAAATACAGGAACAGTATCGATCCAAGCCGTTTTACTCCCTCTATGTGAGTGTCCAGTTATCACTAAATCAGGCTTCTGTTCGGCAATAACTCTCTCATAAGCTTTAGAACCCAATTCTGGATATATTCTTGGATTCTCCCCTTCCAATATCTTGTAAGTCGGGGCATAATGGATCAATAAAATTTTCATGTCTGCTTCCAGTTCCGATAACAACTTTTCGACTGTCTCAACCCTCTTCTTGTAGATATCGTAGATGTCAGGAATGTTATTCCTCTGCCAGAAAGTTGGTCTATCCAAGCTTCCTATGCTACCGACGATGCCAATAGATTTACCTTCTATTTCAAGGACTAAGCTTTCATCGTCCAAGAATTTTATGTCAGAGTTCTGGTTTTCTATTACTAATCTAGTCTCTGGTCCGAATTCTTCATTGCCAAAACAAGCTATGATCGGGCAGGTTATCTTTCCGAACAATACGTTGTAAACTTTTGGATACTCTTCAACCTTTCCACGATAGATTATATCGCCAAGTAGAAAGAATAAGTCTGGTTTTTCGTGTAGATCTTCCACCGCCTTTACGTAAAAGTCAAAAAATCGAGGAGAATGTATGTCACCTATCGCAGCTATTAACATGAATCAAACCTATTTTTTAAATGTAAGAATCAAGAGTTATATACTTTTCATCACAACTTTACCCCACCGAAAGGCCTAAATCTTTATACTTTAGAGTAATTTTAGGGGTTTTCGGCTTTCACTTGGCTGAGCAGGAGCGATGATGCCGGTTTTTTTGTGATCAACATGAAGAAGAAAACTGACGATAGAATTTGGGTAGAAACTGAGGAAGAAATAAAAAATTGGGAAAAGATTTAGTTAAATCCCCCTTTCCTCACTTAATTCCTCTAAAATTTTATATGCTTTTTCAAACTTTGAGTTTTCTTTATTTTCCTGAATTCTACTTTTTAATAATTTACTAAAGGTTTCATGAAATTCAGGGAACTCTCTAAAACTTGAGCAAACCCATCCAACATTCTCATTATCCGGGAGGCCATCTATGGTCGGAACAACATAATCGGCTAACCCCAGTTCATACAGCCCCACGGCCCCAGATTTAGTGTCAAAATCTGGTTTATGATACCATTTCTTTCTATTCTCCTCATATTCCTTTCCAAAGGCTCTAATTATTCCTTTCCCATCTTCATACATTTTTACAAGGGCTTTATCCATATGAGACGAGTCATCTGGTGTAAGTAGATCTATAATCGCTCCTAAAACAACGTAAACAGGATCTGGATAGATTATACGTCTGATATTATTTTTGGATGAATTTACTTCTTTCTTCCTGTATTGGATAAGATAAGGCCCCCAAATCTCAAGAATAGCGTTCAATAAAGAAGACTCACTTTCCTCGTTTTTATAAGTTGTATAACTAACTATCTTATCTTTTTTTAGAAGGGCTCTTGGTATATCTAACTCATAAATTACATCATCTGGAGAGATTTGCACTTGTTTAGTTTTGATTCAATACACCCCCTCAATCAGTCCCAAAAGAAAAAGGTCATCCTGTTTAACACTGCAAATATGAACTTTAAATAAATTTCTATTCATTTCCGATAATTCCCCCAGATTTATAGGAACCAATCACTAAAAATAAAACATGGCAAAAAAGAAAATTAAAAATCTAGGTAAACTGGCATTAAAATACCATCCTTTCTACAAAGGGAAGGTTGAAGTCATACCGAAATGTCCTATAAGATCTTTTTCTGATTTTGGGATATGGTACACTCCTGGGGTTGCCGAACCATGCAAAATTATCCGAAAGAAGAAAGAAGCAGTATACGACCACACGAACAAATGGAATAATGTGGCCGTTGTCAGCGACGGTTCTAGAGTTTTAGGGTTAGGAGATATAGGTCCTGAAGCAGGCATGCCGGTCATGGAAGGCAAAGCCTTACTATTCAAATATCTGGGCGGTGTTGATGCATTCCCAATCTGTCTCGATACAAAAGACCCAGATGAGATAATTAAAGCCGTTAAGTGGATTCAGCCTTCATTCGGCGGAATAAACTTAGAGGATATCTCTAAACCAAAATGTTTCCACATTCTTGAGACATTAAGGAAAGAATTGGAGATACCAGTCTGGCATGACGATCAACAAGGAACTGCAGCTGTAGTCTGCTCTGGTTTGATGAATGCGTTAAAAGTTGTTGGTAAAAAGATGAATCAAACTTCTATTGTTATGATAGGTGCTGGGGCCGCAAACATAAGAACAGCCAAAGTTATCATAGCAGCTGGTGTAAAAGCGAAAAACATTATCATGGTCGATAGTAAAGGCATACTCAATCGAAACAGAAAAGATCTTGAGAAAAAAAAGAAACAAAACCCTTACAAATGGGAAATGTGTTTAAAAACTAATGTTGAAGGCAGGACTGGGAAAGCATCTGAAGCCCTGAAAGATACTGACGTCTGCATAGCCATGTCTAAACCTGGACCAGGGACGATAAAGAAACAGTGGGTATCTAAGATGTCAGATGATTCCGTTGTCTTCACCTGTGCCAACCCAATCCCAGAAATATGGCCGTGGGAAGCAAAAGAAGCTGGAGCAAGGATTATAGCAACAGGTCGTTCTGACTTTCCAAACCAAGTCAACAATTCATTAGGCTTTCCTGGAATTTTCAGGGGAACTTTAGACGTGAGAGCTAAAACAATAACTGACGCGATGTGTATCGCAGCTGCCTATGAACTGGCAAAATGTGCAGAAGAAAAAGGAATACATGAAGAATACATAATTCCGACAATGGAAGAATGGGAAGTGTTTCCAAGAGAGGCTGTTGCTGTCGGCATGAAAGCAATTAAACAAGGCATAGCTAGGAAAAAGATGAATAGACAGAAATTATACGAGACATCGTCAGAGATAATAAAAAGAGCTAGAGAATTGACAAAAACAACGATGAAAAAGGGTTTTATTAAAAACCCTCCAAATTCTTACTAGATTCAGGGTTTAGGTTATCTTTTCTTTCGACTAGGTTTCTTCTTAATCAATCCCTTTTCTGTTTTCCAAACTCTTTTCATGAACCCTGCAATAATCCAAAACACTATTGCAATTATGAGTCCGTCAGTAAAGCTAATCTCTGCCAAAAAGATTCCTGCTAAAAGGAATAAAACCCCGATAACCCCAATCAACCAGGCTGTTGCCTCTTTTTCATTTTTCTTCATAATATTTTTTTGAATTTTTGGCAATTTATATATGTTGAATCAGACTACGAGCTTAATGACATGAAAAATTATGAACGATATTATTGCCGCCATAGGCATTGAAAGTATCCAAGCTCCAACGATCTTTCTTGTCATTCCCCATTTAACCGCTTTTACTCTCCGGCATAACCCAACTCCCATGATCGAACCGTTAGCAACATGCGTAGAACTCACTGGCATCCCCCATATTGCTGCGGTTCCAAGCAACAAAGAACTTCCCACAGAAGCAGAAAAGCCCTGATAAGGTTTCATGCGAGTTATTTTAGTCGCCATAGTCTTGACAATCCTCCATCCACCTAAAAAAGTCCCTAATGACATCGTGACGTATGAAGCAAGCATGACCCAGAATGGCACGGCAAATTCTGTCAAATAACCATAATAAATCAACAGGACTGTTAAAATACCCATGACTTTTTGTGCATCATTTGTGCCATCAGTTATTGAGAAGGTCAACCCGGCTACTATCTCTAATCTTTTAAAATACTTGTTAATTTTGCCGGCATGAACATTCCTGAATGCTCTTATTATAAAACAACCTATCAAAAATGTAACAACTATCGCAATGAACGGAGAAGTGAGCATTGGCACGACAACTTTATTTATTATTCCTTCAAAGTTCACGACTTCCCACCCACCAGCAGCAACTCCAGCACCCACCAACCCGCCAATCAAAACATGTGTTTCTGAGATAGGGAGAGAAAATACCCAGGACGTGATTACATCAAAAATTAGAGCACCGATTAAAGTCGCGATAATTACTTCACCAGACGCTATACTCTCTGAAATTATACCCCTTCCTATCGTTGCGGCCACAGCAGATCCAAACATCATACCTAAAAAATTCCCGACAACTGATAGTATGACAGCTTGATACGGTTTCAAAGTCCTTGTTCCGATTATCGTTGAAATAGCATAAGCCGCATCAGTAAAACCAGTCCAGAATGAGAAAAAAAGTGCGAGTACTACTGCAAAAAGTAAAATTAAACTAAACATTTAATCAAACATTCTTCATTACTATATCTTGGATAACTAAACAAACATCCTCGCATTTGTCAGTGACCTGTTCCAGGAATTCGTATATATCTTTCATTATTATAATCTTAACTGGATCTTTTTCTTTGAACAACTTTGCAATTGCCTCGTCACACAAATCATCCGCTTTGTTCTCTAATTTATGAACTTCTTTGAATCTCTTTTCTATTTCTGTTTGTCTTATTTTCTTTATTTGTTTCAATGCACTATTGACTTCTATTACTTGTTTTACTATTATATCAGCGAACTTTTTGATCACTCCATCTGGGTTCTTTAATTTGAATAGATGTATCTTGCCTGCAACAGCGTCAATATAGTCCAAAACATCATCGTATGCAGATGCTAACTTGGAGATATCCTCATGGTCTATCGGTGTTATGAAAGTTTTGTGTAACTTGTGAAAGATTTCATGGACTATATCATCTCCTTCGTGCTCTAAAGCCCGCATTCTCTTCATCTTTACTCCAAAGGTATTGTAATCATTGATCATCGCCTTGAATAATTCAGCTGCCTTCAACACCAATTCTGCTTGCTCTTCTAAAAGGTTGAAAAAAACTTTGTCTTGGGGAATAATCCATTCCTTAAAACCCATGAGATAACTTAAGGATTCTACTAATAAATTTTTATAGTGTTCAAAACCTAAAAACAATTAATGAGAAAAGAAACCCTTGGGACAATTCTCGCTTTATTGACTGCATTCATCAGTGGTCTTGCCATCCCAGCCAACAAGTTATTCGTTGTTAATTTAGATCCGACTGTTTTTACTGCTATCAGAGCTTTATTCATAGGTATTATATTCTTTGTTTTCGCTTCTTTTCAGAGCAAATCCAAACAGAAAAAGTTTAAAAAAGTCCCTTGGGGATATCTTCTGGCTATTGCTTTGATAGGTGGTTCTTTCGCTTTTCTTTTGTTCTTTTCCGGGTTAAGATTAACTACAGGAGGTAGAGCGGCTTTCTTCCACAAGACTTTACCGTTTTACATCACGATCTTCGCTTTCTTATTCCTGAAAGAAAAAGTAAGTCAAAAACAGGCTTTAGCTTTAGTCATCATGCTCATAGGTTGTGCGCTCATCTACTATTCAAAAATAAGTCCATCTGGATTCTGGTCAGATCCGTCTCTAGGGGATTTGTTGGTTGTGGGAGCTACTGTTCTCTGGGCCATAGAAAATACGATAGCAAGAAAGGTTATGATAAAGGGAGAATCTAATCTTGTCGTATCTTTCGCAAGGATGTTCATTGGTGGGATAATATTGTTCGCTATCGTAATACTTCAGGATAAAATGGATTTACTTTTTGCCTTAACCACACAACAGATAGTTAATATCACTGTTTCAATCGCAATTTTGTTCGGATATGTATTGGGATGGTACTGGAGTATAAAATTAATTAATGTATCTAAAGCATCAACACTCTTGCTTTTAGCTCCGGTCATCTCTTTGATCCTTGGTGTCATGATTTTCAGTGAGCCAATCCCGAACTTACAACTTCTTGGATCGGCATTAATACTGATTGGAGCTTATGTTGTCATTAACGTGAGGAGCGAGTTTTCAACTGGCGTTTAAAGTACAATTTTCCCCTGACAAAAACATTCTTGGTTAAAATAACAATACTACCTATTCCATTGGCTATAATATCAAAAAGACTAAAAGTGCGTCCAGGTACAAAATGTTGATGAATTTCGTCAGTAATACCATACAGTATGGTTATAATAATTGCTAAATAAATTGCTTTTTCCCTGAAAATAATATTTTTTGAATTGATGAATGCTCTTAATAAAAGTATACTCAAGATGGCGTATTCGATAATGTGTAATATAAAAGTTTCTTTAGTGATTTTTAAAATGAGTTCAGGAATCTCTGGCAAAGATGAGAAATAGAATATCAAACCAGCATAGACGTAAACAGGCAGCCAATAATAAAGAAAATTTTTCATGATTAATATTTGTTTGACTGATAAATTAATATGCGTTTGTTAATTGTTCTATTAATTGTCATTCTACTGTTATGTGGTTGCGTAGAAGAACTGATCGTAGAACAAGAGACAATTATTAAAGAAACATCTCAGCCACCTGAAGTATACTTCTGTCCTGAAGATGAATGTCAAGAACATTTATTGGCTTTGTTGCAGAATGCTAGTGATTACATACACTGTGCCCTCTATGACCTTGATTTACCTGAAATCATGTATTTGTTGAAGGAAAGACAGGATGAAATCGATGTAAAATTGGTCACAGACAAAGATAATTCTGAAAATGTATTGGATTTAAACCCAGTCGAAAACAAAGGAACAAATCAATTAATGCACAACAAGTTTTGTGTTATAGATGGGAATATAGTTTTCACTGGTTCTTTCAACCCAACTGAGAAAGGCAATTCTTACAATTACAATAACATGCTTATAGTATACTCAAAATACCTTGCGGAAAATTATGAGAGTGAATTCCAGGAATTGTGGAACAAGGAATTCGGTTCTGGAAAAGAAGTAAAATACCCAGTCATATACTTGAACGATAAAAAAATAGAGAACTATTTTTGCCCTGAAGATTCCTGCAGTGAACATGTAATCGATAATTTGGAAGAAGCTGATAACGAGATTTATTTCATGACTTTTACATTCACTCATGATAAAATAGGAGAAATGCTCATTGAGAAGCATAAAGAAGGATTAAAGATAAAAGGAATCTTTGAAAAATTCGGAAAAAGTGAGTATTCAGAGTATTATACCTTAGAAGACAACGGTATAGATGTTAAATGGGATGAGTATAGTTACTTCATACACCACAAAGTCTTTATTGTCGACAATAGAACGGTAATAACTGGTTCTTTCAACCCTACTAAGGCCGGTGATGAAAAGAATGACGAAAATATTCTAATTATGCATGACGAGAATATCGCAATGAAATACTTGGAGGAATTTGAGGAAATAACCTAGTTTTTAATTGAGAACAAAAATCTATCTGATTAAAAAACAGTCCTTTCCTTATACTTCTGATATTCTTTCCCAAACCTTTTCTCAAGATGTTTTTCTCCCCAGTATCTCCAAACAAATATCTGTGAAATCCAAATCACAGCAGAAGCAAGAGTAAAAAGTTTGTTCCAACCAACAGGGAAGCCAATGTGCATCAGTATTATCCCAAGATACATAGGGTTCCTGATTCTAGAATATATTCCTTTTTTGATGAGATGATCTTCTTCTCCATGACCCTTCTTTTGAAGGACGGATAGAATGTACACTCCAAGACCAGCAATACCGATTAACAAGCCTATTATAGTGGCAAAATAAGGTAACCCAAGACTAGTAGGATCAGCAAAAAGCATATGAAACCATCCAAAGTATCCTATTGGGATCATAACATGCCGGAGTTTAGTCAAAAGATCCTCTTTTATTTTCTTTCTTTTATATTCCAGGTAATGGGAGTAAGTGTGGATAGCATAGCCAAGAAAGCATAGCATGAAACCGATTAAGAAGAACCAATCCATTAAATCACCAAGTTAATAACCTAAAGGCAATTCCTCCAACAAAAATTGCAAACACTATCTCAAATATAGTGATAAATATACCTTTCTTCCAACCAATTTCTTTGACTAATGCAGCTACGGTTGCTATGCAAGGTATGTACAACATTGTGACCAAAGAAAACACTATCATCTGAACCGGATTTAAGATAATCGAAAAATTCGTCGTACCACCTCGAGTGGCTAGAATAACCAAAGACAATTCTTTTCTAGCGATTCCAAAGATTAAAGCAGTTCCTGAAAATGACGGTAATCCCAACCAATCGATAGTTATTGGTCTCATCAAATTCTCCAAGACATCAGATAATACAGTCACTTCTAAAACTTTGATTACAAGACTGGAAACGATTATTAATGGTAATGCGATGTAGATAAATTCCTTTATTCTAAACCATGCTTGTTTTGCCACGGTCTTCAAGTGAGGTATCCGATAAGAATGCATCTCCATTATAAGACCAGTAGGCTCTCCTGGGAAAATTTTAAAAGCTATCCTGCCAAGAATAAAAACGATCACAAGATTTATTACGTACAAAAAGAATACCCATTCAAAACCAATATACTTTCCAACCAGACTGAGTATGATTATCGTTACGGCGGCACAAGGTATTAGTGTGGTGACGAATATTCCAATCAGTTTTTCTCTGTAAGTTTCCATGATTCTACATCCTAAACAAGCTGGGACATTGCAACCATAACCAAGCATTAAAGGGATAAACGCCTTCCCATGCAAACCGATTTTGTGCATGAACCCGTCCATTAAGAATGCTATTCTAGAGAGGTACCCTGAATCTTCAAGAGCACCTAAGATAAAATAGAACGGAAATATATATGGCAAGATAATTGTAATACCTGCCACTGCACCTTCTATTATTCCCCAAGCTAAACTACTTACTATTCCTGTTCCAAAGTATTGCTCGTAAATGGGTTTTAAACCCATTCCATATTCTACCAGAATCTCAGAAAAGAAATTACCGAATGTAAATATGATGTAGAACAATGAGATTATAGAAAGAATCATTATAAGATAGCCCAAAATACCATGGGTGGTTATTTCGTGGATTTTGTCTGAGAATTTGAATTTGCAGATGCCTATGGTCACGCTATCTTTAACTATTTCATTTGCGATTTTGTATCTTTCAGATGCGATAACAGTGAATCTGTGATGGCCATGAATGGCTTCGAGTGTTTTCGCACTCCTTTCCGCCATCTTAATAATTTTTGGGTCAAGTTTCTTTATCAATTTCTTAATTTCTTCATCTCCTTCTAAAAGTTTTATTGCCAGGAATTTTTTCGGATAATTCAATTCAATTTTTTTCAAACTCTTGGTAAGTTTTTTGATTTCCCTTTCAACTTCTTTTCCGTAGTCTATTTTCTTGATTTTTTGTCCTTTATCTGCTAAATCTAATGCCTTATGCACTAAACCATGAATCCCCTTTCCTTGAGTTGCAATCACAGGGAGAATTGGAACCCCCAGAATTTTTTGTAGTTTTTTTATGTTGATGCAAATTCCTTTCTTTTCTGCCAGATCCATCTGGTTTAAAGCAATGATCATTGGCCTGTCTAACTCCAGGAGTTGAAGGGTGAAGTATAGGTTCCTCTCGAGATTGGTTGCATCGATAATGTTTATCACAACATCAGGTTTTTCCTTTACTATGTATTCTCTCGATATCAATTCTTCTATGGAGAAAGTAGACAAAGAATATATTCCTGGAAGGTCTATTATATCGATGGTATAATCGCCATGGAATAAGGTTCCTTCTGCCTTTTCGACTGTTTTCCCGGGCCAGTTGCCGATGTGTTGGTGTAAGCCTGTCAGATAGTTGAAAATAACTGACTTTCCAACGTTTGCGTTACCTGCTAAAGCTATGGTTATCTTCTTCATTCTTTTACCTTGATTAGAATTTTTCTAGCAACACCATGACCCAATGCCAGATTAGAACCTCGGACAGAAATCTCAACAGGACCCCAACGACCTTTTCTTAACATTTTAATCTCTATGCCAGGAGTTAAACCCATGTCTGTTAATCTTTGAGTGACTCTACGTCCTCCTACAATAGAAAAGATGATTCCTTTTTGACCTTCTTTTAGGTCGGTTAGTTTCATTGACTTTTCTGGCATAGATAATTATTCTTTTTTATACAAATAATCCTACTCCTAAAAAACCGAAAAGTATTTATATTAGTTATGAATATATATTCATTATAATATTATGAATAATAATTCAAAATAAAGGAGGTGAAAAAACATATGCCAAGAGGAGATGGAACCGGGCCTATGGGACAAGGACCCATGACTGGAAGAGGTCTTGGTTATTGCGCTGGTTACCCAAATCCAGGATTTATGCAGCCAGGACCTGGTTTTGGAAGAGGCTTTGGTAGAGGATGGGAAAGAGGAAGAGGTTTCAGATGGAGAAGATTTTATAGATATCCAGTACAACCAGCATATCCAGCCGAACCAATATATCCACCTGTAGGATACCCAATTGAACCGATAAGGTTAACAAAACAAGAACAAATGAAAATATTAGAACAAGAAAAGAAAGAATTAGAACTAGATATTAAAGCAATAAAAGACGAAATAGAAGCCATAGAGAAAAAAATTAAAGAGTTGAAATAATGCCCAGACCAAGAAGAAGGAGAAAAGTTAGATTCGGGCCTGATATAACTCGTTTTAGACCAGAAGGAGTGAAAGAATCCTATTTAGAGGAATCTATACTCACGATTGATGAATTTGAGGCCGTTAGATTAAAGGATTTGGAAGGTTTAGATCAAGAAGAATCAGCTAAAAAAATGAATATATCTCAACCTACTTTCCACAGACTGATAAAGTCTGCAAGAAAAAAAATTGCCGATGCCATAGTTAAAGGTAAGGCGATAAAAATTGAAGGAGGTGTTTTTAGAATGGTTGGACCTGGTAGAGGAAGAGGTAGGATGGGTGGATTTGCGATGGGACCTGGTGGAACTTGCGTATGCCCTAGTTGTAAACATGAAGTTTCACATCAAAGGGGAATCCCATGTTATAAAGTCAAATGCCCCAAATGTGGCAACCCAATGGTAAGGAAGAGGTGATATAGTGCCAAAATACGAAGATAGAAAAATATTGAAAGAAAAAACTTTAGACCTAGAAAGAGCAAGACAATCTTTGATAGAAGAATTTGAAGCCGTAAACTGGTATCAAGAGAGAGTTGAATCTTCAAAAAACGAATCTCTCAAGAAAATCTTAGAACACAATAGAGATGAAGAAAAAGAACATGCAGCCATGTTGATGGAATGGATAAGAAAGAACGACCCAGCACAAGATAAGATGTTTGAAGAGCATGATTAAAATGAAAATTGCTGTAACCGCGACACATAGAAGTTTAGATGCTGATGTAGATCCCAGATTTGGAAGATGTATGTGTTTTGTCATAGTTGAAACTGAAGGCAAGGAGATAAAAAATCATAAAGAAATTAGTAATGAAGCCATCCAGGCAACAAGAGGAGCAGGCATACAGGCTGCACAGACTGTTGCAAACGAAGGAGCAGAAGTAGTTATAACTGGGAACATTGGTCCGAATGCTTTTAATGTTCTTTCTCAAACAGGAATAAAAGTTGTAACAGGAGCGACTGGTAAAGTTAAAGAAGCAGTAGAAAAATACCTGAAAGGAGAATTGAAAGAAACTTCTGGTCCAAATTTCTGAATGGTAACAGAATGCAAAAAATAGCATCTACTGGAACAAAAGGAGGGGTAGGTAAGTCAACATTTGCGATTCTCTTAGCGTATAAACTATCTAAGAACAAAAAAGTTGTTTTGTGTGATTGTGATGTTGAATGCCCAAACGATTATTTGATATTAAACCAGAGATTAAAGAAACCTAAGAAGATTTATCAAGACTATCCGATTCTAGACAAGAGAAAATGTGTTAAATGTGGTTTATGCTCTAAGACTTGCAAAGAGAATGCAATCTTCTGGGTTAAAAATAAATATCCTATGTTTATCTACGATCTCTGCACTGCTTGTGGTGCATGTATAATAGTTTGTCCGAACAAGGCGATAAAAACTAAAAAGAAAAAATCAGGAGAATCCTTCATCAACAAAGTCAATAATAATTTTTGGCTCATTACAGGAAGATCTAAACCAGGAATTACTGAAACAGGTCCAATAGTTTCTGAAGTTAAAGAAAGAGCGATTAAGTTTGCGAAGAAGAAAAAGGCCGATTACATAATTTTTGACACTGCACCAGGAACACATTGTAGCGTTATTCAAGCTTTGTTGGATGTTGACAAGGCTTATGCTGTAACAGAACCAACTCCTTTGGGAGCACACGATCTGAGTTTGATACTTGAACTTCTTCGAAAAATTAGAGTCCCATCTGAAATTATTTTGAATAAAGCTGATGTTGGAAATAGAAAACTCATAGAAAAAATTTCTGAAAAATTCAAAACTAAGATTTCAGTAGAAATTCCCTACTCAGAAGAACTGGTTAAAGCATACTGTGAAAAGGACTTGAAGAGGGTGGTTAAATTAATATGAAAGGAAGTTATGTCTTGGTCGTTGAACTTAAAAAAGACTCAAAAATTAGAATAGGAAAACTCGGAATCTTCGATTTCCCAAAAGGTTATTATTGTTATGTTGGATCAGCTCTTGGTGAAAGTGTCAACTTAGAAAACAGAATCGGTCGACACAAAAGATTAAACAAAGAGAAATCAGGAAATCTTAAATGGCATATTGATCATTTCCTTATAAATCCAGTCGTATCAATATTTGAAACCATAACTTCGAACGAGGAAGAATGTAGAATTTCTCAAATGGTTGAAAGACTTGCAAATAAAACGATTCATGGATTTGGTTCTAGTGACTGTAAATGTGATGGACATTTTCATTATTTTGAGGATAAGAAAAAAGTGGAAATTGTGAGGGCGAAATTAACATGAAAATTGTTGTTGCCTCAGGAAAGGGGGGTGTAGGAAAAAGCATGTTAGCCAGTTCTCTAGCCTTGCTTTTCTCAAAGAATAAAAAAATCGTTGCATGTGATTGCGATGTGGATGCTCCCAATCTTGGATTATGGTTAGGAACAACAGATTATGATAAAATAGAGAAAATATCAACTTCAATGAAAGCGATAATAGATCAAAAGAAATGTATCAAATGTGGAAAGTGTGAAAACACATGTAAATTCAGAGCGATAAAGAAGAATAAAATCTTCGTTGTCAATCCATTCCTATGTGAAGGATGTGGAGCTTGTCATTTGATATGCCCTGTTAATGCTATAAAACTCAAATCTGTAAAGAACGGTGAATTAAGACTCAAAAAAACAGAATATGGATTTCCTTTGGTTTCTGGTCAATTATATCCTGGAGAAGCTGGATCTGGTAAAATAGTTGAACAATTGAGAAAGAAAGCCGAAAATTTTGCTCATGATGTCATGATTTTAGATTCTGCTGCTGGTATTGGTTGTCCTGTTATAGCATCGATAAGAGAATGCGATTACGCTGTTTTAATAACTGAACCGACTCCTTCAGGTTTTTCTGATTTAAAAAGAATCTTAGAAGTCGTGAACCATTTTAAGATAAACTATGGTATTGTTATAAACAAATGGGATATTAACTCCAAACTTTCCGAAAAAATTGAGAAATGGTCTGGAAAGAAATTCTTAGGGAAGATTTCTTATGACAAGAAAGTCATAGACTCTATAGTAGATCTTAAGCCAGTGATTTTTTCTGATTCCAAAGTGGTTGAAGAAATAAAAGAGATATTTAGAAAATCGCCTTAAAATTAATAGTTTCACTTTTTGAAACAAACATTTAAATATGGTTTCATACAAAAAAGCCATGAAAAACATGCTAAAGATAAACAGAAAAATACTGATTTTATTAACCTCCATTCTATTTAGTGTATTTTTCATAAATTTCGTTCAATCACAAGATGAAACTTGTATTTATTTATTCTATGGTCCAGGTTGTCCACACTGTGCTAAAGTTGAAAGTTATTTAGAAGAAATGAGTCTAAAATATCCAATCGAAATTAAAAAATCTAACACAGCAGAAAACCAAAAAATGTTTAAAGATTTTTTGCAAGCCTTTGGCGTCCCACAAAGTGATTGGGGAAAGGTACCAACTGTATTCATCGATGACTATTACTGTATTGGTGATATCCCTTGCATAAATTCGTTGGAAGACAGAATAAAAACTTGTTCAGAAAAAGTCGGTTGCCCTTGCCCAACTACAGAAGGAAAAGATGAAAGAAATTTGACCATTACAGGATTAGCTGGTTTGGCTGCAGTAGACGCTGTAAATCCTTGTGCTCTAGCTGTATTAACGATATTATTAACTTCGATTCTTCTGAAATATCCCAAACAGAAAACTAAAGCTTTGTCAACAGGGCTATCTTTTACTTCATCAATATTCATCTGCTATTTCGCTTTAGGGCTATTAATTGTCTTAGGATTCAAATCTGTTACTGCTTTAACTGCTTTAAGTACTAGTTGGATCTACAAAATCTTGGGAGTGTTCGCCATTATCGTCGGGATACTCAACATCAAAGATTTCTTCAGATACGGGGGCGGGGGATTTTTGATGGAAGTTCCGTTGGGTTGGAGACCGAAGATGAAAAGCATAATAAACTCTGCTACCTCTCCTTTCGGAGCATTTTTCGTCGGCCTTGTCGTCAGTTTGTTCTTACTGCCATGCACTTCTGGCCCATATTTTGTTGCTGGCGGAATTTTATCAGGAGTAACATGGGTGAATGCATTATCTCTATTAATTTTCTATAACATAATTTTCGTTGCTCCTATGATAGGTATTACATTAGTGGTATACAGCGGTTTTGCATCTGTAGAAAGTGTTGCTGGATGGAGAGAAAAGAATATTAAACGTCTACATTTGTTCGCTGGAATAATAATATTGATTCTAGGTATTGCGATTGTTTTTGGACTAATTTAGCAAATATCTATGGACCGGAGGGGAATCGAACCCCTAGCCTCCTGCGTTTCCTCTAATAATGCGAGGCAGGCTATCTACCGTTGATATACCGGCCCTTTATTTGGATTAAAACACCAATATTAAAATACTTACTATTAAAATAAATTTTAAATTGGACCGGTAGCTTAGTCTGGTGGAGCGCTCGGCTGATAACCGAGAGGTCGTGAGTTCAAATCTCACTCGGTCCATACCCAATAAATATTTATAATATAAAACAATATCGGTTGATATGCCAGGATTATTCATAGCTTTCGAGGGAATAGACTCAACAGGGAAGAAAACCCACTCAAAACTCTTAGCAGAAAGATTAAGAGAGATGAACAAAGAAGTAGTCCTGATAAGCTTCCCTTCTTACGAAACAGAAATAGGTAAACTGATCAAAGGTTGGATTTCCAGGAGTTTGAAGATAAGCCCTGAGGCGGCTTCAATGCTTTACGCAGCAGACAGGATGCAATACCAAGAAAGGATTAAAGAGTGGTTGAGAAAGGGTTGGATCGTGATAACGGATAGATACTGTTACTCTAATATCGCTTATCAGTCTGTTCTAGGACTTCCAAAAGAGTGGTTAATTGAATTGGAAAAGCTGATAATCAAGCCTGACGCCGTTTTTCTCTTGGACATTCCAGAAAAAGAAGCATCGACAAGAGGTTTAAAACAAGAAAACCTTTCCACTTTCTTGGACATGGAAGAGGTTAAACCAGAAGAAACGTTCAGAGAAAAGGTCAGGAAAGAGTTTTTGGAATTATCAAAAATCCAGCCCTACGAAAGAAAATGGTACGTAATCGATGGAACTAGACCTGTCGAAGTTGTGAGCGATGAAATCTGGGGCATAATACAAACGATGAGTTAAATATCCATCCAGTTTTTTATCTCTTCTTCACTCTCTTCTGCCACGTCTGATTTTGCTTCTATTTCTTCTATCTCTGCTTCTTCTTCATCAAATTCATCTTCAGGTTCACTCTTGGGCTTTTTTTCAGTATCTCCTAGTACCTTCTTCATGATACGTTCTTTTATTCCTGATGTTGGTCTAATTTCCTCTTCGGTTACTTTTGTCTCTTTTGGAAGTTCTTCTTTAGTTTCAGTTGAAACACTGTTAACTTTTTTAATTATGTCATTGATCTTTGCTTCCAGTTCATTCAATCTCTCAGATAGTGTTTTTATCTTCTCCTCCATGCCTTCTTCGACCGGTTTCAATATTCCCATCTGCATCAAAATCCCAAGGACACCAATGTTAGTCCTTTCACCAGTATCCAGACTTTCGCAGATATGGGTCTTTTTTTGGTTATCGAAGTGTATTTTAAAGTCCTCAGTGTTTACCTCGAATTTTGTCGGTATTTTCATAAGAATCAATTATAATTAGGTTTCCAGGAATAAAAGCGTTATTATCGCAAAAATTTAAAGTTTCATAAAGTAAAATTGCGTATATGCCGATAACACCTCAAAACCTAGTCAGGCACGAACTAATAGGCCTGAAAGTAAAGATCAAACAAAGCAAGAATAAAGCCCAAGTAGGTTTAAGTGGAAGAGTAGTAGACGAAACTTATAAGATGCTGAAAATAGAAACTAACAAAGACGAAAAGAGCATACCCAAAGACATAACAATATTTATATTTACACTGCCAAATGGAACAAAAGTTCAGGTCGACGGAAAAGTATTAATAGGCAGGCCTGAAGATAGGATTAAAAAGAAATTGCCGAGATGGTGAGATGAAGAAAAAGGTTAGAGACATTGGATATGATGTGAAACAACCAGAAAAGGAATGCGACGATCCAGACTGTCCATTCCACGGAAAACTCTCGATTAGAGGTAAGATCCTCGAAGGTAATGTTGTTTCTAGTAAAATGTCTAATACTGTCATAGTCGAGAGAAACTATCTTCATTTTGTTCCTAAATACGACAGGTATGAGAGGAGAAGAAGCCGAACACCCGCGCACAACCCTGCTTGTATCAATGCTAAAAAAGGTGACAAGGTTAAGATAGCCGAATGTAGACCTTTGAGTAAGACTAAACATTTTGTAGTCATAGAGAAGATGAGTTAGATGAAAGCAATAAAAGCGAGAATTACTAAGGCCATTCCAGTTGGAGCATACATAGAATGTGCAGACAATACTGGAGCCAAAAAACTTCAGGTAATTTCAGTATTTGGTTACAAGGGTGTGAGAAGGAGAAAACCTGCTGCTGGCGTGGCAGATGTAGTCAAGTGCAGTGTTAAAGAAGGAACAGTTAAATGGAGAAAACAAGTAGTCAGAGCTGTCATAATAAGACAAAAAAAAGAGTACAGAAGAGCCAATGGTTTGAGAGTTGAATTTGAGGATAATGCTGCTATTATGGTGAATGAAAAGAATGAGCCTGTTGGTTCTCAAGTAAAGGGCCCAATGGCAAAGGAAGTTGTTGACAGATTCCTGACACTCGGTAAGATTGCAAGTGTAGTGGTTTGAATGGAAAAAAAGTCACCAATACCAGTATGCATTATTGGTCTAAGAGATGGGAATAAACTTCTTTTAGTGAAAAGAAAAAGACAGCCTTATAGTGGGTATTGGTGTTTGATTGGTGGTACATTCTATTTGGGTGAACGCATCGAGGATGTTGTGAAGAGGGAAGTAAAGGAAGAAACTGGGTATACACCAAAAGACGACATTAAAATCAACGGTATGTATAATGAAATCCTGTTGAATAAAAACGATGAACCTTCTGATCATTTTGTTTTTATAGCTGTACAAGCTAACTTGGATAAACGTTTTGAAAGAAATGAAATCGTAGAGGATACTGATGTGGAAACTTTTAAATGGTTTGATCTTCCTTTGAAAGAACCAATAACTGAACAGATAATACCCACAGACTTGATAATGATCAACAATTTCAATTCGGATGCGCTTACTTTTAAACAATTCATACTGAAAGATAATGGAGAGAAATTAAAATTAGTAGATGTGATAGAATGAAATTCTGGTCAAAACATTGGAAATCATCCAAAAAACCGAGAAAACAAAGAAAGTATGTTTACCACGCTCCCTTACACATCAGACACAAGTTTCTTTCTACCCATCTATCGAAAGAATTGAGAGAAAAATATAAGAAAAGAGCTTTTCCTGTGAGAAAGGGGGACGAAGTCCAAGTCATGAAAGGCAAGTTTAAGAAAAAATCTGGAAAGATATCAAGAGTTGATTTAAACAAAATAAAAGTCTACATAGACGGGATAACGAGAAAGAAAGTCGACGGCTCAGAAATCCAAGTCCCAATCCATCCCAGCAACTTAAAAATTATCAATTTAAACCTCGAGGATAAAAAAAGAATAAAAGCTTTAACTCGTAGTGTAAAGAAGGAGGAAAAACATGAAAAAACATCTGAAAAGACTGTCAGCTCCAAAGTTCTGGAGAGTGCCAGCAAAAAAAAGAAAATGGGTAGTGTCACCAAGGCCAGGTCCTCATAAGAAGTTTGAATCCATTCCTCTCGTAATCATTGTTAGAGATATCATAAAGTTAGTGGATACTGCTTCTGATGCTAAAAAGATAATTAAGGCAAAAGAGATATTCGTAGATGGAAAACCAAGAGGAGATCATAAATATCCTGTCGGTTTGTTCGATATAATAGAAATTCCTAAGTTGAATAAACAGTATAGGATCGTTCCATCAAAGACAGGGTTTGATTTGATAGAAACGAGCAAACAGGAATCTAAAGTAAAACTTTGTAGAATAAACGGGAAAGCTGTGGTCAAGGGTGGAAAACTTCAGTTAAACTTGCATGACGGAAAGAACATTCTTTCTGACAAAAAGGTATTCAAAACGGGTGATTCTGTTTTAATAGAGTTACCATCACAGAAAATAGTCAACCATCTAAAAATGGATAAGGACATGTTGTCTATAATAACAGGTGGTCAGAACAGAGGAACAGTAGCAAAAATAAAAGAAATTGTAATCAAAAGAACCCGAGAGCCGAACAAAATCATCTGTACAACTAAAGACAAAGAATTTGAGGCTATAGCGGATTATGTTTTTGTTGTAGGTAAAGCCAAACCTGAGATTAAAGTGAGTGCATGAAGGAGAATCCTATGCGAGAAATAAGAATCGAGAAAGTTACGTTGAACATAGGTTGCGGTAGTGATCAGGATAAATTCAAGAGGGCACAAAAACTTTTACAGAATTTAACTGAGCAAAAACCGTTAATAACTCGAACTAAAAGAAGGACTACTTTCGGAATGGCGCAAAAAAAAGCGATAGGCGTCAAAGTCACGTTAAGAAAGGATAAAGCCGTTAACTTCTTGAAAGATGCTTTACAGGCTGTGGATAATGAATTGAAAGAGAAACAGATCAACGGGGATAATTTTTCTATCGGTATTAAAGAATACATAGACCTTCCTAAAGCCAATTACGATCCTGATGTTGGGATTATTGGTATGGATGTTTGTGTTACTTTAGAAAGACCTGGCTACAGAGTAAAAAAGCGAAAGAATAAAAAGTCAAAAATCGGTAAAAAACATTTAATAACTAAAACCGAAACTATCGAATGGTTGAAAAATAAATTCGGAGTGAAGATAGTTGGAGGGGGTTGAATTGGAAGATGAACTTTGGTTGTTTGAGATGACAACTAAATTGTCTGGCGTGATTTTTAAGAAATCTTTATTAGAGAATAGTGTTGAAAAGGTTTATGGAAGAGTTTTTAGAGAAATGGCGACCAAGATTTTCGAGGATGATGTTCATATTCTGGAGATATTCGGTGATGTTGGAGGATGAAGAGGAAATTCGGTAAGGGGGCATTAAGATGCAGGAAATGTGGCAGGCGTGGTGGAATTATAAGAAAGTATGGATTGAATTATTGCAGGCAATGTTGGAGGGAAACAGCTAAAAAGATAGGATTCAAAAAATATAGTTAGATAAAATGTTGGAAATTATACTTTTTTTGGTTGCTTTTATTGGTTCGGCTGCTGCTGGATTCTATGACTTGAAAACGACTGAAATTCCTGATGAGGTTCCTTATATCATGATCGCTATCGGCATCGTAGGAAACATCATCGCATCTTATCTTGCTTGGAGTTATTGGCCTTTCGTTTATTCTGTAATCGCAGGATTAGGATTCCTTGGTTTCGGTTTCGTAATGTACTATCTCGGACAATGGGGAGGAGGGGATGCTAAAATATTATCTGCCATCGGGTTTTTACTCCCAACATACCAATCGGTAAAATTAATCCTCCCCTTCTCAATCAGTTTCTTCTTCAACGTTTTTCTTGTCGGAGCAGGCTACATGATAGTTTATGCGTTAGCACTATCCATCATTAACAAAAAAATATGGAGTGCCTTTTTCAAGGATTTGAAGGCTAATGCCAGGATGATTCTGATATACAACTCTGCATTGGTTGGGGTCATTATAATAATGGGTCTGTTGTTCGCAAGATATTTTGAGTTTCTACCTTTAGAAGCATTCACAGTTTTAGTCGTAACAATTGGATTAGCGAGTGCTGGACTTTTCATCCTTTGGAAATTTGTTAAGGCTGTTGAGAATGTTGGTTTTAAGAAGAAGATTCCTGTCTCTAAATTGAGAGTGGGAGATGTTCCAAACTACTACAAGATATGGGAAGGTTTAACTGAAAAAGAGGTAAGAAAAATAAAGAAATCTGGTAAAAAATACATCTGGATTAAGGAAGGGGTTAGGTTTGCTCCTACGTTTCCTATAGCTTTGATATTTACTCTACTTTTTGGGGATGGGATTTGGTTTTTGATGAATTTTTTTGTTTAGATTCGTTACTATTCGATTATTCATGATATAAAGAGTAAGTCAAATCAAAAACTTTCTCCTTCACTTCTTCAGGTGACGAATGGATATTTTTATGAACCTTTCTCCATCTATACGGAGAAACACCAGTAATTCTTTCAATAAATGTTTGAGTAAATAAGCCAACTCTTATAGTTTTTTTATCCTGACTTTTAATTTTAACTTCTCCCTCAGAAGTAGCTGCCCAATATATACTATAGGCTTCTAGAGCTTTTTTATCTGGACAATTCGGATAAATTTCCTCCAAGGCCTTGTAAAGCAATTCCGCTTTATTAGCTATTCTGTGTAACTGTTTTATTTTATCAGGCATTAACCCTAATTTCAATCCTTAAGGATTTAAGGCTTATTTCCCTAGACTTTCAATTCCATTCATGAACGGTCTCAATACTTTCGGAATAATAACAGAACCATCCTTCTGCTGGAATTGCTCTAAGATAGTCATCATCGTCCTACTAGTAGCTAAAGCAGTATTATTCAAAGTATGAACAAATCCTACAGGGGCTTGACCTTCCTTCTCTCTAAATCTTATGTTCAGTCTTCTGGCCTGATAATCCGTACAATTAGAATTAGAACCAACTTCCCTGAATCTGCCATCAGCCATCCAAACCTCTATATCATACTTCTTCGCAGCTAAAGTCCCGATATCCCCTGTACACACATTAACCACATGATAATGTAAACCCAGTTTTTGATACATCTCTTCAGAATTTTTCTGGAGTTCTTCATGTAGTTTCCAAGACTGTTCTGGCAAACAGAAGATAAATTGTTCAACTTTGTTGAATTGGTGCATCCTAAACAACCCCTTAGTGTATTTTCCATGAGTTCCAACTTCTTTCCTGAAACAAGGACTCACGCCAGCGAACCTTATCGGCAAATCTCTCTTGTTCAGAATCTCATCCATGAACATCGCTCCCATCGGATGCTCACTCGTTGCAATCAAGTATAAGTCAGTACCAGCAACATTGTAGGTAACCATCTCAAAATCTTCAAAATCTATCATTCCTTCATAAGCCCTCTTATTTATCATGAAAGGTGGTTCGATTGGAGTATAACCTTTCTTCGTCAAAAAATCTATGGCAAATTTTTGAATTGCCAGGTCGAGCAGTACTAAGTCTTTCTTAAAGTAGAAAAATCCATGCCCTGAGACTTTAGCAGCCCTTTCTGCATCTATTAAACCCAAATCAAGGGCGATCTCCAGATGGCCCTTTGGCTTGAAATCGAACTTTGGAGGTTTACCCCAAGTTCTTATGACAACGTTATCATTCTCATCTTTTCCGTAAGGAACAGAATCGTGTAAGATGTTAGGAAGTTTCATCAGAATTGTCTTAGCTTTTTTCTTATAATCATCGGCTTGAACCTCTAATTTTTTTATCATTCCAGGTATTGCTTTAACTTCTTTCATCTTGGCTTTAACGTCTTTCTTTTTTTTCTTGAGTTGTGCTATTTCTTGAGTTATTATGTTTCTCTTTCTCCTGAGATCGTTGACTCTCTGGACCAATTCTCGCCATTTTTTATCATATTTTAGGAGATCATCCACCCATTTCAATTTCTCATTTTCCTTTCTCTTCTTTAAATTCTTCTTAACGATTTCAGGATGTTCCCTTATGAGTTTTATATCGAGCATTCTACCATCTTAATAATTTTTCTCTTATGAGTTTAAATTTAGTAACACCTTATAAAAATGAACGTCTATAATATATTAAAGGTGTTCGATTGAAAGACAAGAAAGCTCTGATAGAAGCGGCATTATTCGTCTCAGAGAGCCCTGTTAAAGTGAGCACACTCGCGAAGATATCTGGGATCACTTCAACAAAAGAAGTAAAAAAAATATTGGACGAGATAAAAAAAGAGTTTGATGGACGTTCTCGCGGCATAGTATTGGCTCTAACCCCAGAAGGTTACCAATTCCAGGTCAAGGATCAATTCTTGGAAAGTGTTGCTGGTTTAACTACCTATGCTGACATCTCTAAGGGGGCTTTGAGGACTTTGAGTATCGTGGCGTTACGTCAACCCGTCCTACAATCAGAGATAGTCAAGATTCAAGGGAACAAGGCCTACAACTACATTAAAAGCCTGGAGAAGAAGAAGTTGATAAAGACAGAGAAGGCTGGGAGGACAAAGAAGATCAATATCACTAAAGAGTTTGAGAGATACTTTGGCAAGAGTTTGCAAGAGATACAAGAAAAGTTAAAAGTTGAAAATCCTGATTTGTGAAAAAATTACAAATGATATGTCCTTAAATTTTTAACCATTTTTATAGGTTATATGACAGGAAGACCATACGAATACAGAATACAAAATGTAGTAGCTACAGCTTCAATTGGTAGGAGATTAGATTTAAAAGAGATTACACGGGTCTATCAAAATCAAGAATATCACCCAGAGGTTTTCCCAGGGCTTCCATTTCGCCTAAAAAAACCAAGATCCGTTACATTGATATTTGGAGCAGGTAAATTCATCTGCATGGGCACTAAATCTGAGATAGATGCCAAAGAAACAGTGAAAAAAGTTCTTAAAAAATTAGAAGAAGTTTATAAAAGAAAATTTAGAATTCCTGAAACCATTATCGTGAATATAGTTGCTTCAGGTGATTTTTATGACATTATTGACCTTGAAGTTGCTCAGTATAATCTACCTGACAGATACAAATGTATGTATGAACCTGAACAGTTCCCTGCACTCATGGCTAGAGATACAAAGCACTATTCACTGGAGCAGAGAGGCCCGGTGGAAAAACAAGGTGTATTCCTTTTATTCAATTCAGGCAAGTTCGTTTGTACTGGAGTTAAATCTGAAGAAAGCGTAGAGTTAAGAGTTAGAGATATGCATCAAGCTTTGTTTGATACAAACTGTCTATTCCCGCGAACTTAAATCAAAAGCAATTAAGCTTTTATATTACTTCTATTTCAAAAAAATGAATATGAAAGAAATAAACAGTCTGGAAATTCTGTTTCAAGTAGAGAAATTAAAGAAAGATTTGGTTAGTTCAAAGATTCAGAAAGTTAAGCAGATTTCTAAAAATACATTCTGTTTTGAATTATACAAACAAAAAAAACGTAATTATCTGATTCTATCGAACGAAAAGTTCTTTATTTCAGACAAAACCCACGAAGTCGGATTATTAACGAACCTAGGGCAAATCCTGAGAAAACGTTTAACAGGTCAAACCATTCAAGATATGAGACAACATGGTTTTGACAGGATTGTTGAAATAGAAACACAAGATTATTTGTTAATCCTAGAATTGTTCGGTAACGGCAACATAATACTCGCTGAAATGCCAGATAAAAGAATCATCATAGCTTTAAGGATGAGGTCATGGAAAGACAGAACAATAAAACCAAAGATCGCATACGAATATCCCCCTGCCAGAATTAACCCCTTCCTGTTAAACCGACTAGACTTCAAGAAACATTTCAGGGGTAAAGAGGCAGTTAGAGTCCTGGCAACAGACTTCGGTTTTGGCGGAGAAATAGCCGAGAAAATCTGTAAGAAACTCAAGATCGATAAGAAATCTAAAAAACCAGACACTTCAAGATTATACTCCTTTATAGACCGTATCCACCAAGAATTCAGGGAGTTGAGAGAGGTTAATGAACGTTTAATAAAAGAATTTGAAAGAGAGTTAATGACCAGAAAAGAAGTTAGGGTAGTTAAAGAAAAATTGGAAAAAATCAAAAAACATCAGGAAGAAGCCTTGAAAAAATGGCAACAGAAAGAAAAAGAATACAGAAAGATTGGCAAACTACTTTATGAAAATTATGAAGGAGTGAAGGAAAAACTCGATTCTTACGTGAAAAAAATCACTATTCAAGGGTTAACGATAGATGTTGATCCTAGAAAGACAGTCCAAAAAAATGCTGAAGTCTATTTTGAGAAAGCTAAGAAGGCAAAGAGGAAGATTGAAGGATTACTCAAAGCCATGAAAGAATTGGAAGAAGAGAAATTAGTAAAAGTTCAGAAAGAAAAACCTAAAGAAAGAAAAAAAGAGTGGTATGATAAGTTCAGATGGATAACGTCTTCTAATGGTTTTCTACTCGTTGGCGGTAAGGATGCTAAGACGAACGAACAGTTGATAAGAAAATACATGAAGGCTTCAGATCTAGTGTTCCATACTGATATCACTGGCTCACCTTTCGTGTTAATAAAAAATCCAAAGAAGAAAAAGGTTCCTAAACAGACTATTAAAGAGGCTGCTGAATTCTGTGGAAGTTATTCTAAGGCATGGAAGGTTGGAATTGCTGCAGTAGATGTCTATTATATTACACCTGATCAAGTCAAGAAAGAAGGTGGGTTGCCGACAGGATCTTTCATGATTTATGGAAAAAGAGATTGGATTAGAAGAATTCCTATTAAAGTTGCAATTGGGATTAAAGACAATGAAGTTATTTTCGGTCCAGAAGATACAGTAAAAAATAAAGTCAAAAAATATGCTATCGTAGTCCCGGGCGATTTACCAGCCAATGAAGTAGCTAAGAAAATACAAAAGAAATTAAAAACTAAAGTTCAATTAGAAAGAATAACAAAAACTATACCATACGGTAAAGGAAAGTTGATAACATGAAAATCGTAATTTCACTGGGCGGTTCATTGCTCACGAGAGAATTAACTCCTGAAAATTTCAAGAGATATGCTAATGTTTTGAAGAGATTGAAAAGTGAAGGTCATAAATTAGTAGTAGTCTGTGGTGGTGGTAAGGTGTGCAGAGAATACAGAGACGTTGTGATAAATCTAGGCGGGGACAATGTCTTACAAGATTGGGTTGGTATAGAAGCAAGCCATATGAATGCTTTCACTTTGATTGCTGCCTTAGATAAAGATGCCCATCCTATGAGTTTAAGGACTGTTGAAGAAGTCAAGAAGAATTTCAACGATAAGATACTGGTTTGTGGTGGTAATTTGCCTGGTTGTTCTACTGGATACGATGCTGCTCTTTTTGCTGAAGCTATTAAGGCCGATTTACTGATAAAGGCTTCTGACGTGGATGGAGTTTATTCTGCCGACCCTGATTTGGATCCAAACGCTAAGAAGTATGATAAATTAACTCATGACGAATTCTTGGAAATCATTGAACAGAATCCTCAAACACCAGGAGAATATAGACTGTTTGACTTACCTGCAACTAAACTAATCAAAAAAATAAAGATAAAAACCATTTTCATTGACGGTAATGATCCAGAAGAGATAGTTAGAGCAGTAGAAGGGAAACATCATGGAACTGTTATCTGTCGATAAAACAGTACAATCTAAAAATCTTCATTTATAAAAAATTTTTGACGAAAATGAACGAAAAAAGGATTAAAGAGTTAGTTGACATAGCAATGTCTTCTTTTGATGGTACCCTTATTAATCGAGAAGAACTAGAAAAACAATTAAAGGAGTCTGAATACCTTCTCATCGATGAGAAGGTCGAATATGTTACGACTCAAGTCGAAAATACTGGAAAGTTTCCACGGAGTTGCATGTTTATTGGTCCTGATCGGGACTTTGGTTTTAAAGGTTGCGATGATTATAAAAAATTAAAAAGAAAATCAAGACTCAGAAATCCGCAACTTCAGGTATGCGAAGGGTTATATACTGCAAAACAAAGATATTCTGGTGGTGGGCCTATCACTGGTCCTAACGATCAATTGATAGTTGCTAAGATTCCTTTTTCTTGCAAAGGTTGTTACAAAGACTTATTTGTAGAAAGACTAAAAAAAGCGATGGAGTTTCGTTACAGGTCATGGTAATTTGTAAATCTCATGAAAGTATTTACAATACTTTGACATTAGACAAACTTCACATCTAGGATTAATTGGCCGGCAAATTTCTCTACCAAACTGAACTAAACCCATGTTAACGATATACCAATCCTTTTTTGGAATTAAAGTCTCTAGAGTTTGTTTAACTTCTTCTACATTAGCTTTCTCATCGACCAGACCGATTCTTTTAGGAACTCTATTACAATGAGTATCTATCGCTATACTAGGAACACCATGACCGTACATTAGAACAACATCAGCAGTCTTGAACCCAACACCAGGCAATTCCATCAATTCCTCTCTAGTTTTAGGAACTTTACCTTTGTATTTTTCTGAGATGATTTTACTAACTGCTTTTATTCTTTTGGCTTTTTGTCTGAATGGCCCTGATGGTCTTATCAATTTCTCCAATTCCTTTTGTTTTAATTTCAGTATCTTTTCTGGTGTGCCTGCCTTTGAAAACAATGCGGCAGCAGCCCTTTCAGTGTTCTCATCTCTGGTTCTTTGAGACAGTATAGTACTGATTAGTACTTTGAAAACATCTCGACTCCAAGGACGAGTTCTGATTTCTTTTCCGTATCTTTTTTTAAGAACTTTTAATAACTTGTTAGCAATTTCTGTTTTTTTCATGATTAGTTATTGTTTTAATAGGAGTAAAAAATTATGTTGCTGATGGAACTTTAACTTGCATGCTACTCTTATTTTTTTTATTATTTCTTTCATTGATGTCTCTAATAATAGGTGTGAGAGCCGCTCGATACTCTCGAACTAAATTTTCGTCTAAATATGAGTCTTCGGAACCCCTGTTTGCTAATAAATCCATGTGTATGGTAGCGACATCCAGAAGTAGCCCTCCTTTTTCTGTCCGCTGATAGGTAGTTTTACCCTTCTCATTTGTTGTGAGTTCAAGAATATTCAAATCAGTAAGCAATTCCAAATAGAATTTCAATTGATCAAAACTCAAATTACATCTATACATTACTTGAGTTTTTTTTAGTGGCTCCCTTGTTGCATACACTATTTCACGCGTTATCTCTAGGCTATCTCTTCTTTCTCTTGGTTTTGGAGGTGTCATCAGAATTTATATTGAACGTAACCTTTAAATACGCTTTGTTTTTAATAGAGAAAAATTTATTAAGTTGTTCTAACATCTTTCCATTACCTTTACGTTTATGTCTCAACGACATATCAATATACTCCTGCCGTGTTTAGAGGTAATTCTATGGTTTTCAAACTCTTGAGTAAAAAATTGCAAGAAATTGTCAAGAAGAGGGGGTTCAAAGAACCTACGCTAGTTCAAAAATTAGGGATACCACCGATCATTTCTGGTAAGAATGTTTTGTTAATCGCTCCTACTGGTGTGGGAAAGACAGAGAGTGCCATGCTTCCAATATTCGATGAGTGGATAAATAAGAAACCCAAACCAATAAGCATTCTGTATATTACTCCCCTTAAAAGCCTCAACCGAGACATGTTAAAGCGTTTACTGTGGTGGGGCAATGAATTGGATATAGATATTTCTGTCAGACATGGAGACACATCTACCTATGCCAGGAAAATGCAGGCTGAAGTTCCCCCAGATTGTCTGATAACTACTCCTGAGACACTACAAGCGATATTACCAGCTAAAAAAATGGGACAACATTTGAAGAACGTTAAGTTTGTTATTGTTGATGAAATTCATGAACTCGCAAACTCAAAGCGTGGAACGCAGTTAACGATTGGATTGGAGAGATTGAGAGAATTATGCGGAGATTTTCAGATCATTTCTTTATCTGCAACAATCGGTTCCCCTGAAAAAGTTGTTGATTTCATTTCAGGAGGAAAACCAATGGAAATAGTTAAGGCTATCGAGACAAAAGAGATAAAGATTGGAGTTATTAATCCTAAACCTATTCCTTCAGACATAATTTTAGCAGAAACAGTTTTTACTAACAGGTTAACTGCAGCCAGGTTGAGAACAGTCCATGATTTAATAAAAAACCACATTTCAACCCTAACTTTTACTAACACTAGAGATTTCGCAGAAATTTTAACTTCAAGACTTAAACAGGCCTATCCAAAATTCCCTGTCGAGAACCATCATTCGAGTTTGAGTAAAGAGGTTAGGATAAAGGCAGAGAATAATTTCAAGGATCAAAAATTGAAGAGTATTGTTTGTACGTCTTCTCTAGAATTAGGGATAGACATCGGTTCCATAGATTTTATCATACAGTATATGAGTCCGAGACAAACTTCTAAAGCCATACAGAGAGTTGGTAGGTCAGGACATGAGTTAGGAAGAATCTCTGACGGGATTATAATTTCTACAGACATTGACGACACGTTCGAATCAGCAGTCATAGCTAGACAAGGAATGTCTGATAATTTAGAACCGATGAAGATGCATCTGAATGCGTTCGATGTCTTAGCTCATCAGATCGTTGGGATAACAAGGGATAAGTACAGGATTGACTACAATGAAGTCTATAAAATAATTAAGAGGGCGTATCCTTACAAGAATTTGACTAAAAAGGAATTCATATCGGTTTGTAGACAATTGAACAACCTACATTTCATTTTCTTGAACGAAGACGATACGATAAAATCTTCCAGGAATGGTTTGTTGTATTATTTTGAGAATTTGAGTACGATTCCTGATACCAAAAGTTATTTTGTTATCAACACTATTGCCGACCAAAAAGTTGGAAGATTAGACGAAGAGTTTGTTGCTCTACATGCTCATGAAGGAGTCACGTTCATCATTAAAGGGGAACCATGGAGGATAGTTACAATCGATGGAAAGAGGATATTTGTTGAGCCATCCGGGGATATTGATGCCGCTATTCCAGGATGGGAAGGCGATTTGATGCCTGTTCCGTTTGAAGTTGCTCAGGAAGTCGGTTCTATCAGAAAGTTTATCTCTGACAATCTATTCAAATCGAATAAACCAAGAGTGGTAGAAGAAATCAAGAAAAAATATCCTGTTGATCAGAATTCTGCCAAAAAAATGGTTGATACAGTAGCGAAACAAATCAAGTATGGAATCGTCCCGACTGATAAGAAAGTCTTGATAGAAACTCAGGATAATATCATGGTTCTACACACTTGTCTTGGGACTAAAGGCAATGAGACTCTTGGTCGAATGTTATCAACAATACTCGCTGCTAAGATTGGTTCTGTTGGTTTGAAGACTGATCCTTACCGTGTCATCTTACAGTTACAGATAATGAATACTGATTTGATTGAGGATGCGTTGTTCAAGACTAAGCCTGAACATGTTGAAGGATTACTTGAGTTGAATTTATCCAATTCTCGTCTGTTCCAGTGGAGGTTTATTCATGTTGCCAAAAGGTTTGGTGTGATAAGAAGAGATGCCGAATATGGACAGAGATGGTTGAGTAGAATAATTGATTTGTATCGAAGAACACCTGTTTGGGAAGAGACTTTACGAGAGATAAAGACTGATAAGTTGGATGTTGAAGTTGTTAAGGAATTCTTAGAAAAAATACAGAAGAAAGAGGTAGCTGTCATCTTCAGAGAAGGATTATCACCGATAGGAAAATTAGGAATCAAGAAAAGAGCAGAATTGATTGGACCTGAGAAGCCTGACTTACAAGTGTTGGACATTTTTGAAAAGAGGTTGAACGAGAAGAGGGTGAGGTTGATCTGTTTGAATTGTGGGGATTGGACTAGAACTTGTCGTGTTAAGGATTTACCTGAAGAGATTAGATGTAGTAAGTGTAAGGCAAAATTAATAGGAGTTGTTAGGCCGAGTCAGACTGAATATCAGCATATAATAAAAAAGAAACTTAAAGGAGCAGAATTAACGACTGAAGAGATGAGAAGGTTTGATAGGATTGAGAAAACTTCTGATTTAGTTATCGTTTATGGATCAAGAGCTGTGAAGGCTTTGGCTGTTCGTGGTATAGGACCAAAGACTGCAGCTAGAATTTTAAGAGGGATGTATAGTACAGAAAAGGATTTTGTTAAGGCTTTGTTGGATGCTGAGAGACAATTCATAAGGACGAAGAGGTTCTGGGGATAAAATTCTCTATCAAAATAAAATTACCCATTTAATCTCTTTGGATTAAGCAACTTCTATCTGATCTTCTTCGTATCCCATCTTTACGAGCAAATCCTTAACTCTGGCTTTATGGTTTCCTTGCAGTTCTACCTTACCTTCTTTCCAAGTTCCTCCACAAGCTAACTTCCTCTTCAATTCTTTAGAAACAGATTTGCCAGATTTTTTATCAATCCCTTCGATTATCGTCACTGGTTTCCTAAACTTTCTCAGAACAGTGTATACTTTTACGACCTTAGCTTCTCTCTCGATTACTTTACAAACACAAAGAGATTTAGGCAACCCACAAGTCGGGCAGATTTCTTCACTCATTTATTCTTTTCTTCTCCTTCTTTAAAGTCAAAATACGAGCTATGTCCCTCCTAATAATCTTTATCTTTCCAGGGTTTTTAATGTTTCCCCCCATCTCGATATTTCCCCTTTCTTTTAATAATTCTAATTTTAATTCATTTAACCTTTTCTCCAGGTTTTCATCACTTAGTTTTCTTAGATCCTTTATCCTCAACTTTCTCAACCTTTTCTTCCTTTATCTTAGTTATCATGTCTTCTATAACTTCTTTCAATATTTTAACTTGGACTCCTACTATTCCTAATTTCAGAGTAGCAGTAGCAGCTCCTTTGTCCACGATTTCATCCCCGTAATAACCAGAATGCTTGATGTAGCCTTTCTTAAACTTTTGAAACCTCCCCCTTTCCCCTCCTAACTTTCCGCCTACTCTTATCTGGACGCCAATTGCTCCTGCCCTCATGATCTCATCCACGTAATAGTTCGCGACTTTCTTGTAGAAGCCTCCTCTCTCCAGACTCTTGACTATTCTGTTGGCAACGACTTGTGCATTTAAGAAAGGATTCTCGATTTCCTTGACATCGACCATCGGGTTTTCGAGTTTGAATTTTCTCTGGACTTCTTCAGTTATCTCTTTGATCCTTGAACCAGATTTTCCTATGACTAATCCAGGACGGTTAGCATGAACTATTATCCTGGTTCCAAGAGGAGTTCTTTGAATATCTATATGACTGTATCCAGCCCTGTCGAATTTTTTACTTAAGAATTCCTCTATCTGTGCTTCCTTAATTCCTTCCTTGACAAAGTGTTTTATCACGGCCATTATCTCTCCTCCACGGTTATCTTGAGTTGGCAGAGTTTGGCTCTCTTGCCTCTGTGTGACCATCTACTCTTTGGTAACATGTAAGTAAAAGATTTATTGGCAACTGCTTCCTTTAAGAACAATTTTTCAGTATCCAGACCAAGGGATTCGGCATTGGTTTCTGCTTCTTCTACAAGCTTTAATATCTCTTTTGATGCTCCAGTGAAATGCTTTCCTTGAATGTTTCTTTTTTTGTTGATCATGTCGTTCAGTAATGCTTTTACTTTATTGACTGGTTTCTTTCTCACGTTCTTACAAATCGTTACAGCATCTCTCAAAGAAATCCTTGCTACAGGCCTTGATGCAGTCGCTGTTTTTACCATTCACTATCACTTTAATGGAATATGTTTACTGCCACGAGTAGCTCCAACTCCTGGAGCAGAATGGAGAGTTCTTTGTCTTGTGAGAGCAAACTCGCCCAATCTATGACCTAACATTTCTGGATTTACAGTAACAGGCTTGTATTCTTTTCCGTTGTAGACGCCGAATTTAACGTCGACCATTTCTGGTAGGATGATCATGTCTCTCTCATGAGTTCTGTGAAATTTTTTAGGGTCATTCCTGATTTTTCCAAGAAGTTTCTTCTGTCTCTCAGTTAAACCTCTGAGTAAAGACCTTCTCTCCCTGCTGGGCAATAATTTTGAGAATTCTTCTAGACTCAGTTTTTTCAGTTCCTCGAGAGTTTTACCCTTGTACTTGAAGATTCGTGCCATGGTTATCGCTTCCTCTTTTTCTTACCCATCCTTCTTGGCGCTATAGAACCGACTTTTCTTCCTGGAGGTGCGTGTCTTGACACGGACTTAGGAATACCTGGCTTAGTCTTCCCACCGAAAGGATGGTCAACAGGGTTCATGCCAACACCTTTTGTTCTTGGGAATAGTCTTCCTCTGATTTTCATCGCATGCCATTTCTTTCCAGCCTTAAGCCACGGCTTTTCCTTTCTTCCCCCGCCAGCAGGAACGCCGACAGTAGCGAGACATTTTTTATCTATTTCTTTAGTCTTTCCAGATTTGAGCGTGACTCTAACTTTCCCCTTGAATTTTCCCATGACAGTTGCGAAAGCACCAGAACTCCTACAAATCTTTGGTCCAGAACCAGGGTAGGTTTCGATTCCGAATATTTTTGTGCCTTCAGGAATCTTATTCAAAGGCAGGACACTTCCGATACTAAAACCAGACCAGTAGTTGATAACATCTCCAACTTTCAATCCTTCAGAAGCGACGTGTAATCTTCTTGATTTATCAGGAAATTCAATGATAGCAACAGGAGCGTTACGACCAGGATCATGAACTATATCCACGACTAAACCTACAGAAATATCTCTAGATAAATTGTACTCAACTTTCCCTTTGTATTTGTGGGACGGGGCTCTGTATCTAGGGCCACCCTTACCTCTTGCTCTTGCGATTATTCTCTTTCCCATTATATCATCCCCAATTTAACAGCCACATCGGCTGCTGAATATTCTTTCTTCAACTTTATAAATGCTTTTTTCTTTCCGCCTCTAGTTATCATCGTGTTTATCTTTTCCACTTTTACTTTGAAAACTTCTTCGAAAGCTTTCTTAATATCTTCTTTCTTGAATCTTCTGTCGACTATGAAAACTAATTTATTCTCCTTTTCTACTAGGTTTATGCTTTTTTCGGTCATGTGCGGATATTTTAAGATTTTATAGGGATCCATTTCAACCACTCAATTTTTCTATTGATGACTTAGACCAAATCGTTAACCTTCCAGGCAAAGCCCCAGGAGCTAAGTCTTCGACCGTAACATGCTTGACGAGAGATGAATCAACACCTGGCACGTTCTTACATGCTTTACCGATTCCTTTGTCTTCATTAACGACGATTAATGGTCCTTTTTTAATTTTGTACTTTCTACTTCTCATCTTCCCCTTTCCAGGTCTTACTTTCCTTACTCCTATTCTCTTCAATTCATCGTCTAGTTTTAGTGACGATAACAAGTTTTCAACATCTTTCGTCTTCTTGATAGATTGAACAGCGTCATCTACTATTAACGGCAATTCGATTGAACCGACCTTATGTCCTCTGTCAGTTACTATGTCTTTATTGGCTGTCGCGGCTATAGCCGAATTCAAAGCCAATTTTCTCTCTTTTTTGTTAATTTTCTGTGTCCAAACCTTCTCGACTTTTGGTGGGTGTGCTTTTCTACCTTTAACAGCCTGTGGAACTTTTCTTGCTCTAAAATACAAGTGTGGAGGTCCTCCATGAATACGAGGTGCTCTTGCTATATCTCTCATCTGCATCGTGTGTTTGAGTCTTCTTCTACCATGAAAATGAGCCGAGCTTCTCGAACCAGCCAAAGGATCTGTTCCGTAAGGTTGTCTTCTTCGGCTTTGAATAGCTAAAACTGTTCTCTTGATTAAATCAGGTCTAAACTTTTCATTAAACACATCAGGTAAATCTATTTTTCCAACGGGTTTTCCTTGAATGTTTAAAAGATTAACTTTCATTTCATTCACCAATAGATGGGTGTTTGATTTCAGCCGGTAATACAGGAACTCTTGGAGGCCTTATTGCTGTTCTAAGACGAATCAGTCTTTTCTTCGGTCCTGGTAACGATCCCTCTATTAAAACATAATTTCCTTTTATTATCCCGTAGTTGGTGAAGCCTGACTTAGGAGTTATTTCTTTTCCATCTTCTCCTATTTTTAGGAGTCTTTTATTCACTTCAGTCCTTTTTTGGAATCCCATTTGTCCAGCATATGGAACTGTCCAAATAACACGTCTTGGGGTTTCTGAACCCAATGTTCCTATATGACGTCTTTTACCTGCAGCTTTTCTGGTTTGTATTGTTACTCCAAATCTTTTAACAGGACCTTGCGTTCCTTTGCCAGTTGTTATTGCCATTACATCAATATATTCGCCTTCTTTGAAAACATCCTTAATTTTTAGTTCTTTATCGATTTGTTCTTTGGCGTAGTTCCATTTTTCTTTGATGTCTTTACCACCGACTTCTATCTCGAATATCTCTGGGGTTTTCTTTCTTATTCCTGATTGTTTTGGTTGGGTTTTAACGATCAGTCTAATCTTCTTTACTTTTTCTAAGTCCTTTTCTACGGCTTTAACTCTATTCTTGTACTTGCCGACGACGAGCTTTCTCTTCAAGAATTTATCTTCTTTAACCTTATCATGTAAAACTTCAGTGAAAGCAACATAACCGTTAGGAGTCGATTTGTAAACACGAACGCCAAGAACGAACAAGGGAGGACAGTCGAGAACAGTAACAGGAAGAGTGATTTCATCTCCTTTTGTCGGAGAGCTTTTTCTTGTGTCGATGAGAGAAACGTGAATCATGCCAGCTTTATAGCCGGCAAAGCCAAGAGTCTTTGTCTTTTCTGTTTCAGGCCAAGTGTTAACTCTAGGATAAATCCTTTTGGCTCTTTTTCTGGGCCAGAATGCTAATGATCCTGCTCTTGGTTTGCTGTGTTTTGGCATTTATACCACATTTAAGATTATCAAATTAATAACAATTATGTTTATTAAGTTTTGTATTATTAGGTTTTTCTAAATTTAGAGATGATAAAAGAGGAACTTTTGCGAGTACTCAGAGATGTCTGAGTACTTACTTTTTCTTCTTGTACTTATCGTAAATCCAGATTATTAGACAGGAGAGGAGATACCAAATAATAGTGTCAATTAAAAATTGAGGTATATTTAGACCTAATATGGAAGTAGAACTTTTTTGAATTGTTATTGTTCCGACTGGGAAGAGATTTGATGCGTTTTTATAATCGGACAAAGGATAATCTAAAAAATGACTTACTCTGAATAAGAAAGTGAAAGGATAACCTCCTTTCTTTACGGGCCATGGCCCGTAACTCATATTAACTGCAGTAAAAATAAGATGTGGATATCCTTCTAAGAAGAGGTTGGTTGTAATAAACAAAATTACAAATATCACAATCTTTCTCCAATCTGGTTTTAAAAATTGTTTCCACTTCACAATTAAACTTTCTTTTCTTAGAACAAAAATCTATCTGATTTCCCCAATTCTTATATATAATTAACCAACAGAAGAAATATTTACAGCTATTTCTTGTATAACAGTCACATTTTTACTTGTTATGGGCAGACTAGTAGTCGTTGTTGTAACAGGAATTGTTATAACAGGAACTGTCGTAATCGTGGTTGTAGGTGGTAATGTTGTTGTTACTGTCATGCTCGTAGATACAACTCCAGTAATCTTACCAACGATTTCAGGATCGATCAACCAAGCCAAAACAATGAATAGAATACAGAGCAAAATCACCAAACCTATCCTTATCACTACATCCCCAATATCAATTTGACTAGAAAGAGACTTATACCTTGGTTTTTCTATCTGGTAGAAAAGTCTAAATTCAACAAAAGTTTTCTGTGATATAGATTTTATCATCAACCCCAATTACTATTCCAATCCCTTCATTCTCCCAGTATGAAATTAAAATATTTTTTCTATGACCAGGACTCCCCATCCAACCTTGAACAGTTGAATTGGCAATTTCTTCTTGAGTGTTCCAATCATAGTGAGGGACACCACCGATATAAGTTATAGAAGAGTATAGGTTGTTTTGAAATATGTTTTCTGCTCCCATAGCATACCACCCATAACCACCTGTAATATTATAAAGGATTTTGCAATCGTATCCTGCTTTTTCATACCTGTACATGGAGTCTCTTCCTTGTAAATCTTCATGAGCAAAATAACGATTTAGAGCCATGTCCCGGCTATGGCTTCTTGCTATTTCAGCGAGTTCATCGTCCCAGTTTAAAGTAGTTAACCCCTGTTTCTCCCTCTCTTCATTGATTAGATTATGAATATTTTTTTCCAGTTGTGAAACATCGATTTCTGATGTTTTAGGTGAGGTCGTGGTTGTTATTTTTCTTGTTGTGGTTGGAACCTCTTCATATTCTACATAAGGTTCTTCTTCAAAACAGCCAGATAACAGAACTGTCAGTAACAAAAGTAAAATAAGTAATTTCTTCATAATATTTATTTCTTTCCCAAAAAGAAAAAGAATCTATCTGATCCTGGGCTTGATTTAAAAAAATCAAGATTTAAGAGTCATTATTTTAATTTCTCAATATCAATCAAACTGTCTGTATTTAGAAGTTTTTTCTATTATTCTTTTGAAATATTTAGCGGTATTTCCATTATATTTTAGCTGTTTTAACTCCTCACCCTCTCTTTCCAGTTTTTCTATCTTTTTTCTGATTTCTTCAATGCTCATTCATATTACCAATTAACAATTAAACAGAAAGCTTTTTAAAAATATAGAAAATCAAAACAAAATCTATCTTTTGGCTTATTATGAAGGATTAAGCATTGTATGTATTTGTATTTCTTCTCCTGTTCAACATGTATAAAAATTCGCATGCACTTACAGCCGTATCTAGTGCTTGTTTTTTGGTGAGTCCAACATCCATGCACAATTGTACCATGTATTTAATTGGATTTGGTATAGAATCTTGCCCTTTCAAACCTGCAATTATATTTTCTCCTATCTCCTTTAATTTTTCGTCTGAGACTTCGGGTATCGAACGACCTTCATAGGATTCAAACCATCTTTCAAATTCATTGTTTGGCATCCTAAAAACCCCTAGTACTTTATACAGTTCTTTTCTTGGCATCCCCTTTAACGATAAAGCCATTATAAGTGAAGTGTAAATGGGTCTTGTTTGCATTTTATCCACATACTTTAGAATAAATATAAAACTTAAAAATCTATCTGATTCTAATTATTTTACTCCCCTGTTCTGTATCTATGCAAATTCTTCAACGCACTAAAAACAGCGATGATTAGGTTTATTCTAGTACCAGTATTACCTAACGTCTTTGCCCAGATATCACTGATTCCAGCCAAAGTCAACAGTTTCTTCGTCTCATCGTCCACTGCCAGACCAATTCCTCTTGGAGCAGGCATTAGAGTAACTCTAACTGAACCAGCTTTCCCTTCAGTCTTGAAAGGAATAGAATGCGGTCCACCACATCCACACTCCCATGAACCACAACCTCTTAGAACTTTTATCAGGTTCAATTTCGCCTGTTTTATTGCTTTGTTTATCGCTCCTCTACTATCTTTAGCCCTTCCCTTACCCATGCCAATTATGCCTTCTTTGTTGCCTACGACTGCAAATGCTGTGATAGCATATCTTCGACCCGATTTATGCATCTTGGCCGAAATCCTCAAAGGTGTTCTCTCGATTCCGCCGCCCTTCCCTGGTCTCCCACCGATAAGGATCAATTCACTCTCTATATTCGGGATTAAAATGTCAACGATTTCAGATTCTCTGATACGGATTCCTTCGTCAAGAATCTTGTTGATGTCAGTAACTTCCCCTTTCATTACAGCTTTCCCAAGACTTGTTTTCGGTATCCATGCTCCTGCTTCTTCCTCTACGACCTCTTTTTCTACTTTTACAGGTTTAACCCCTTCTTTCTTTTTAGGTTTCACGACTTTTTTAGGTATCTTCTTTTCTTTAACTTCCTTCTTTTTCTTAACGATTTTCTTCACAGTCTTCTTAACTTTAGGCTTTTTCACGACTTTCTTCTTAGTCGCTTTCTTAGGTTTTTTTACCGGTTTTTTTCTTGGCATGAGTTGAACCTTTCATTATTTTTGATTTTACTTTCTCGTAGACCTCTGGTAATTGTTTCGGGTCATACGTGGTAAATTGTCTTTTATATTTTTTCAAATCCTCTTTCATGAGTTTTTGAGCATAATCTATTATATGTTTACCTTTGATCCTATCTTCAGACGGGAGTATCTCAACTGAATGGGGAACAGTTAAACCAGCATCCAAAGCCCCCTTTAAAACAGCAAACAGTCTTGATTGTTTTGATTTTTGTTCCAATCCAATATCCAGGATTACAGATTTTATATCTTTCTCTAATGCTTTCTTTCCGATTAATAAACCGACAAAGTATGCACACATTAGATTATTCGTGGGACCTGACCAACCGAACTTTTTCAGTTCTTGGGATGTGGCATGAGCAAGAATCCGATCACCTTTTTTGTTAAAGTCAATTATCTGGGCAATAGTATGTTTAGATGTTTTTCTAACGACTAGTCTATGCTTTTTTGACGTGAGCAACCTTAACCTCTGCCTATAATTGGTTTTGGTCTTAACCCTTCTTTTGAACGGCATTTTATACCTTGGACTTACCTTCACTTAACACACCTTTTTGTTTTAAGTACAACCTCAAGTGCGACCTACTCCTGAACATTCCAGATTTTACTAACAAGTAAGTTTTTCTGTATGTCCTTTTATCTAAAGTTCCTTTATCTCTCATTTCTTTCAGCATTTTTCTCAAGGGTCTGATTGTATGCATCCATCTTTCTTTTTTCGTGAGTCTCGCTCCACTAGAACCTTTCTTTCTTCCAGGCCCTCTTTTCTTCTTTTTCTGGTAGAGTTTGGGTTTCTTTACCTTACTTCTCCTGGCTTTAATGTAACCTTTAGCTATAATCCTTTTGATATCCCTTCTGGTAATAGCATTCTTGATATCCTCTAAATGTTCCGGATCCATGAATATTCTAGACTGCCCGACTTTCAAGATGTCGGCTGCTAACCTTTTTTGGAGTAATAAACCACCCATAACATCACGGATTTAATATTCTTATCTTGAGTTGTTTGGCTTTTTCTACTATCATTCCTTTCTTTTTTTGACCGATACTACTGGATAATCTACCGGCTTCTTTTTCCTTATCGATTTTTTCTAAATCATTTAGATTATAAATCATGACTTCTTTCAATCCTGAAGGATGCAATCCTCTCAATTTTCTAGGGGTACCATACCCAACTTTTGGTAAGGAACCTTTAGATTTCTCTTTAACTTTTAACTTGGAATGAACGCCTTTAGGCCTTCTCCACACTTTCTTAACTCTCTTCAAGTATGTTCCTTGTCTCAAAAACTTTGGTTTCTTTTTTGGGTTAACCATGTTATCGACCTTTGCCCTTTTCTACTATATATATTCCGTCCATGAACACTCTTCTATCATACTTGGTGATTCGACATGCCTGTTCAATGTTTGCACATGTCTGGCCAACATCTTCTACGTCCGGACCGGTTAATATGACATCTTGACCCTTAACTTCAATCTTAGTATCGCCGAGTATCTTTGCAATTCTGGGCATTTTCTCTCCTAAAAAATTATTGATTAAGAACTTGTCACCTTCTATCTTTATCGTGACCGGGAAATGTGAATAAACGATTTTCATCTTGTAAGTATAGCCTTCTGCCACGCCTTTTACCATGTTCTTTACGTGTGCGATAATGGTTCCTATCATTGCTCTAACCTTTTTTTTATCAGATTTAGATGTAACGAATATTTTGTTTTCTTTCTTTGTGATAGCGATATCATGAAAATACTTGAATTGTTTCTGCAGAGTTCCTTTCGGCCCAGTAACTTTTACAGTCTTGTTATCTATTTCAACCGTGACATTTTCTGGAAGGATTAGTTGTTTTTCCATTTTAACCACTAGAAAGCGTAAGCCAATAATTTACCGCCGACATGTTTTTCCTTTGCTTCTTCATGAGTCATAACACCTTTTGTCGTGGACACGATTAGTATCCCAAAGCCTTTTGCAGGTAAGTATCTCTTTTCCCATTTTTCGAGATCATCGACAGAAACAGAATATCTTGGTTTGATGACGTTACAATCATTAACTCTATTCTTCAATTGAATCTTGAATTTTCCAGACTTACCATCGTCAATGTATTCGAAAACACCTATGAAACCTTTTTTTTGCATGAGTTTTAGGACTTCTCTCACTAGTTTAGAGGCAGGAGTAAGGCAATCTGTCTTTCCAATTCTATCCGCATTCTTTATTGCAGACATCACGTCTGCTAGCGTATCGTGTCTCATAGGCTCACAAATTACTATTAGATTTACTTAGTAAAGTTTATTAAGGTTTTACTTTTTAAAGAAGTGACGATTTTTACTGTTTTCAATAAATTCATTTGATTCCTAGAGTTGGTTTAGATAAGGTTTAAATCTTTAAACTTTTTAAAAAAATTCTATGCCGAGACGTCGTCCAAGCTTCGAATTTACATTTCCAAAAAGTGTATACGGTATATATGATACGGGCGATGGTCGTATATACATCTTCGGAGAGCATGATGAGAACCAAATTGAAAATGTACTAAATCATGAAGTGTTACATTGGGCAGTACAAAAAGTTGCTGGTAAACAAGCAAGTCTTTATCTTGATAATATTCCAAAGGAGGAGTTACAATAGAATAAAATCTATCCGATCCAAGTTGTTTGAAAGTTTCACTCCTTATAATTATTCTCCAGATACTTACCCTTCAATTCAATTTTTAAGTATTCCTCTTTGTCCACAATATCCTTCCATAAGGATTTAGCGCCTTGGATAGAAGGGTTGTGCTCTTTTGGATAAAAAGTTAAATTTGGATGAATATAAGCATCGACAAGACGCTCAAAGGGTCGAAGCTTAGGCGGTGATTGCCTCATGTCTAATACTCCTTCCCTTGTTAATAGAGAATTCAAACAGTAACCATTGAAAAGTAACCTAGTCCTATCTTTCCTGCTCATTACAACAGGCACATGTTCCTGAAGCTCCTTCACCAAAGCTGTTAAATTCGAATATATATCTCCTTCGAGTGTTTCTTTAATCCACTCCTTGAATTCAGAAACTTCTTTTTCTGTCTTGACCATCTTCCCAAATCTAGAGGCTATGCTTTCTAGATCTTGTATCCGTTTTCCCACTATTTCCGACATTCAATCACTGAAGAACCAGAATTATAGTATTCTCAAACAATAGCTAATTGTCCAGAAATTATAGGTCCCTGTCCCACGAAACCACACTTTATACAGACTAAACCATCATAACCGTACCAGACCATCTTACCACTGCATAAAGGGCATTCATATTCTACCATCTTATCATATTTATGAGATATGTGACAAGGCATAAATTTTAATTTAAAAAAATAATACATTGGAATTTTAATTATATTTTTATTTGACGAAAAGTTAATAAATTTTATCTTCAATTTTACAATTGAATATCCAGCGAGAAAGATGAAATATTATCAAACGTCTGACTCTTCAGAAACAACAGGTTTTTGTGTAACGAATCCACAGTTTACACAAATTAACCCATCATAGCCATAAGAGCTCAACCTTCCCTTACATACCGGGCATTTCTGTTCTGGCATTTACTACTATCAATGAGTGGTAATGACAGAATATAAATTCAATTTTTTTAAGTCTGTACATTAGGGTTTTAATTGTATTTTTATTTAACGAAAAGTTAATAAATTTTAATATTAATTTTACAGTTGTATGATAAACGAAAAGGATAAAAAAATATTGAGAGAGCTAATCCAGAACGGTAGAATGTCTTTTGCAGATTTGGGCAGAAAATGCCATATGACCAGACAAAGCGTGTACAGCAGGATAAAATCACTACAACACAAAGGGATAATAAGGAACTTCACTGTTAATTTAGATAAGAAAAAACTTGGACTCAATATAATAGCTTACATACTCATAGATACAGAACTCAAGATCTTAAAATCAAAAGAGATGGAAAACCTTATTAAATTACCACAAATATCAGAAATTCATTCCGTGTTCGGCAGATATGCTATCATCTTGGAAGTCCGTGCAAAAAATATGAATGAGTTGTCAAATCTCATCGAAAAAATCCATGAATTTCCATACATCAGAAGAACAGAAACTTTAATTGTTCATGTCACACGAAAATATATGCCTAATCATCCTGCCATTGGAGTTTTAAAGTAGTGCGGCCGCCGGGATTTGAACCCGGGTCACTGGCTTGGAAGGCCAGGGTCTTAACCAGGCTGGACTACAGCCGCATATTATAATTAACAGTAAATTCTAACTAATTAAACTTAAAAATAATTATTCATCAGGAAACTAAGCGACATCCATAGTTCTTTTTATGTGCTCTATGTCTTCTTTGGTTCTTTCTGGTCTCGGTTCTTCCTTCTTTTTTTCAATTCTTTTCTCGACTACTTCGACTTCTTTCCTTCCTTTCCAGGGAACGTTCACTAGTCTGATTCTTCTGGCCAAATCATCCAATTCTTCAGGACTTATTTCCAAAGGCTTGTTCTCTATTAAGGGAACTTGATCCTTGTAAACAGGATAAACACGTATATGGAAATGAGGGACTTGTGCAGGCATGACTGCCATGTAGACTGTCATAGGGTTTAATGACCTTTTAATCTTCTCTCCCACTATTAAAGCTTTATCGAACAGTTTACTGGCCAGGTCTCTGTTCTGTTCAAAATTAATAAAATGTTTTTTTGGGACGACAAGACACATTCCTTTGCTACGCGGGTTGATATCTAAGAAAGCCACGGATTCTTGGTCTTCATAGACTATCTTCGCAGGCATTTCCTTCATTGCTATCTTACAGAAGATACATTCTCCGTTTGGCATACAATCTACTATTAATACAAAGATTAAAAAAGATAATTGTTTGGATTAATCAGATAGATTTTTGTCCTGGGAAGAGAAGGTTTAAGTCGCGAAAATACTTTAAAATGTAATATAGGTTGTTAGAATGAAATACATCAAGAACCGTCTATTTGCACTTTCCTTCTTTATACTAATTGCTGGTCAGATAATTTGGTCTCCAATAATGTGGAACATCACTGGCATAAGCATAGGTTATCCAACTCTTTCATTTGGAGAATGGATTAATTTTACAAACTTTGCTTTTTTCATTGTTCTTGTTGGTTTGTTCTATGAAATGTACAATCCGACTTTGAACTTTGAACTTGATACAAACAAAAAATGGAGAGCAGCAGGAATTTTCCTTTTGATTGTAGCAGCAATGGTTTTCATTGTTTTGATGTTCCGGCAGCCTGAACGCCCAGGCTACTCCATTCTTAACCCAGCAACTTTTGAATTTCCACGAGGAAGTGGGACTTTCTATACATGGCCCACTTCCGTACTAACTACTCTTAGCACAATTTTCATGGAGACTTTCAGCTTCGCTTTGTTCTTCGGGTTTCTTTTCATGACAAAATCAACTCCACAGACGTCAAAGAGCTATAAGATAATGCTATTTGGAGCAGCTATACTTGAACTACTTTTCTTTATGATATATGTTCTGTTCTTCATAAGCGGGTCGGGAATGGGAATGCTTGCTGGGAAAACTAGAATTCAGCTCCTTACCACTTACTGGTTCTACTGGGATTTCTGGTCTGAACTTGTTATCTGTGTAGGTGCAATCTGGCTTCTTAAAAAAGGCAAAGAAGTTCAAACTTCTTGGACGCCAAAGGAAAAAAAATTTGTTTCTATAGCTGTTTTATTGGTGTTATTGCTAACTTTTGTGGTCAATCCGATTGCCCAGGGAGTACAAGCGGAAAAGATCTTTGCTTCTCTAATAGTATTTGTTTTGGCGACGATTGGTTTTATTCTCTACTTGAAATATACTAAGAAAAAGAAGTGATTCTCGATGGGTTCAAATCCCTACTCGCGCAATAAGTTTAGAATCAGATAGATTTTTGTTCTTGGAAAGAGAAAATCATATGAATTTTTTCAACCTATTCAAACTCTTAATAACGTTATCTTCTGATAGAAACTCTAATATCACAAAGTCTTTGAATTTCATTTCTTCGAGTTTATTCAAGAATTTCACGTAATCCACATTTCCATCTCCAAGCGCGTAGTGTATGTCGGGCATCCCAGTCAAACCATCCTGTAAATGAACATGCTTAACTTTCCTCCCAAATCTTTCCAGAAAAGAAACTGGATCAACGTTAACTGTAGCGGCATGCCCAGTATCTACTGTCAAATACGCACCTTTCTTTACGAAATAATCGAACTCTTCTGGCCTATTATATTTTGGCATCTCTGACGGCATGTTCTCTAGACAAGGAATCAAACCCCTTTTTTTACAAAAAGATATTAACTCTATCAAATCCTCAGGCTTACTTCTTAAAAGTCTTTGAGATGGCTTTAATTTATCAGGAGGCGCAGGAAAATAATCAGGATGTAGAACTATTATTTTTGCACCTAGTTTCTTACCTATCATTATGGATTCTTTCATGGCTTTGACTGATATGAGTCTTAACGGTGCATGGAATGTGACTTCGTCAAAAACTTTAATCTTGTTTTTTATTTGTTTTAGTATCGGGGCTAGAATCTCGTGCGGGTTGTTGAATAAACCAGAAACTTCTATTATATTAAAACCACATTTTAACGTTAATTTAACTGCTGAATCTATGTACTTCAAATATAATTTTTCAAACTCCTTTGTTGTTCTTACTAGTTCCAAGAACTTTGGTTCGTATGCTACGCTCGATACCCCGAATTTCATGCTATCATTTCTGAAACATTCCTTAAATATTTAAATCTAGTATAAATAATTCTCATGGGTGTTTAATTGCCTTACGAATTACCTTCAGAAGAGAAAATCCTAAGTATATTCAAAGAAGCGTGCCAAAAACTTGGAATCGATAATCCAGAAGAGAACATGAAGAAAACAATAATATACTTGATGACTGACGGTAGCAGAACAGCATCCAATCTGGATGATGAGGCAGTTTACGTGGATGGTAGTGATTTTTCTAAGAGATTCGTTCATATCGTTAAGACTGTCGGAGGAAAGGCATGTTATGTTAATGTTTTCGAAGAATTTCATCAAACAAGAAAAGACTATGGAAACATATACTCTGGCTTAGTTAAAGTTGTTCCTGATTGGTTGGATTTTATTAAGAAACACAATGTAAGATTGAAGTTTGTTGGTGATTTTAGCTCATCTCTTGCTCCTGAAAGGCAAGGAGAAGATTTAAGAAAACATTTAAAGATGCTCGAAGATTTAACAGCCAAGAATGAATTCACTGCTCATATCCTAATCAATTTCTCAAGAGAATGGGCATTGAAAAATCAAGAATTCTTCTCTGATATGCCGACTATAAATTCCATCATCAGGTTTACAAAAGGTCAAGGCGTTCCAGAAAGTATGTTACCTCCAGGGAAGGTCGAGCATGAAAGTTTGGTTTATGTCCAACAAGGATCTGCCAGTGTAAACTGGAGTGACAGACAGCTTGTATACCTAGTGGCTTTGGCACTCAGGGCTAACATGAGAAACATGCCTTATTTCATAAAGAGTTCATACAGAGAGGGAGATAGAGAAAGAATAAGAAAACTAAGAGAAGAAGAGAGAGTTTTCATTAATGAGAATTTTTACGATGAGAAATTGAACGATAGAAAGAAGCCGAAAGTTGCTGTTATTTTTAGTGAAGTTGGTCCTGAAAGATACACGTTTTAAGTATGCTCAAGATTTACACATAACTTAAAAAGTTTAAATATGGATATTATCAACTAGAAATTCATGTCACAAAAAATAGATTCTTTAATCAAAGGAGCTATAGGGCAATTAAATCGTATGATAGATGAAGAGTTGTTCGATGTCGAAGCGACATACGCTGATGGAGTAGTATACGTTAGAGTTCCTCATGAAAAGTATGAAGTTTTAAGGAAAAAAGCATTTCCTTCATTGCTCAGTAAATTTGTAAGGTATACTACGACAGCACAGATTAGATTTTATTTAGGAGAGCATTTTGAATTACCTGGAACAAACATATGTGTGGTAGACGAAAAATCAAAAGGCATGATAAATGAACAATGGCCAAAATTAGAAAATATTGCTGATTGGGTCCCCTTTCCATATCTTAACAATAGAAGAATTCGTAGTATCGGTCGATATATATAGATTCCTGAAGCTGATTTTAACTTTTCATCATTTGCAGTAACTGAGACCTTAAAGTTGAATAAGTCTTTCCTTTTGAAAATTCTTTAAACCTCTCATTCAAGACTTTGTTATAATACCATAAAGTCACTTCAAAAAACGGTTTGGTCTTAAATTTCTTTGGCAGTTTATCGAAAGCGTCAACCACGTCTTTATGATATTCTTTCCCTCTCTCCAAGGTTTTCTTTGCGGCCTCTATCATAATCTTTTTAGCATCCCTTTTACCAGATTTCCAAAGGTCAATCGAATAAGTTAAGAAAAAGGATGGATTGGGGATTTCAGGTAATTTCTGCAGATTAGAATCGCCTATCAAATCCTCAAAATCATCAGCAATCTGCAGTTCCCCAGCAAAGTATCTAGCCCCCTCTTCGAATGTTTTAACAATATCAGTTTTCTTCGACGGCAAGGTTCCAAAAACAGTGGCTTCAATCTCACAAACTTTTCCGTCATAGATTTCATCTAATTTTTTAACTGTGACATAATGAGAATCTTTTACTTCATAGTCAATCATCTGTTTTTGAGAAACTTTTTTAATTCCTTCGAACAATCTACCCATAATTTTTTTATCTAACTTCTTGTCCCCAGTTTTAATATTTCTGGTATGATTTAACCCGATCCTAAAGATAATGGCGGCGCCAAGTTTATGTAGTATCAACCAAAGTCTGTAAGGAATTAAAGGATGTCTCATAACTTCATCGTCTAATACTGAATCACATATATCGGCGGCCACAGGCAAACATATTCCTATCCCGTACAGCCATTCTTCCATATTTGATTCGTCCACATCCCCTAAGGCTTCAGCAGCGGCCAAAGCTGGAGCTATAACTACGGTAAGAAAGCCTGTTCTAGTACCATAGTTGATAAAATCAGAATACACGACATCTTTTCCAAAGACCTTTATAATTTTTCTTAAATCATGGATGTCACTCACACTACAAATCATTTGAGTAAAACTGGTTTTATTCACAAAATCTTTGGACATTTTAAATAATTCTAGCTCAGAACTAGATTCCATAATCTCGGTAAACTCATCAACCAGTTCTTCATTCTTATTCTTCCAGAACTCCTTCGCTTTTTTATTGTATTCCTTCGCCTGCATCATGCCTTTTCTAGACTTGAAGAGTAGTCTTATTATATGACTTTTTTTAATTGACATTCATACACCAATTGAATAAGTATACGTGTCTTTTTAAAATTTACATAAAAAACGACTTATATTGTTCATAGGATAAAAATTTAAGTGTGCATTTTTACAAGAATAAGTTAGTATTGGATGGTTGAAAAGCCGTGAAAGCTTTAATTTTAGCAGCAGGAAGGGGAAAACGGCTAAAACCGATTACCGACCGCATCCCAAAAACCCTGATCAAGATAGAGGACAAACCCATCCTCGGACACATCCTAGATAACGTTAAAAAGTGTGGGATCGATGATGTTGTCATCGTTACTGGATATAAACATAGTCTGATAAAGAATTATGTTGGAAGCGGCAAGAAATGGGGTCTGAATGTGAACTATTGCTTCAACAAGCTGTATGACAAAACTGAAAATATTCTGAGCGTAAAACTTGCTTCTGATGAATTACTTGGCGACGACTTTGTTCTAATAAACGCGGATGATTTATTCTCGCCGCTGATACTCTGGAGGTTGATGGAAGCATCTGGAGACATAGTCTTGGCTGTGGATGGGGAAGGAACTGTAGGAACAGAAGAGATGAAGGTTAAGACTGATGGGAATGGAATAGTTAAAGGAGTGAGTAAGAAATTACATCCCAAAGAATCCTTTGGCGAGGATATTGGAGTGATGAAATTTAGTGTGGACGGTGGAAAAGCCTTCATGCAGGCAATAAACGAGATAATTGAGAATAGAGGACCTTACTTCTACTTCCAGGAGGCATTAGATTATTTGACGACGAAAGATTATCCGATAACTTATGTTAACATTGAGGATGAACCTTGGATAGAAATCGATGATCATTTTGATTTGAAGTGGGCTAAGACTCCTATTATTCACATGATTCTTGACAGATTTAAGGCGTTAAGGGAAAGGATTGGATCGATTAGAAGGAAGAGAACTAAATAATTTTGTTACATCCTCAAAAATTCGTCATTCCCAGACAACAAATACTTTCCTTTTAACTTTTTGTTTTGATTTATTTCCCAATTTTTTATTTCGCCTAGCAACATGCTTAATTTTAGAAATTTTTGATCATCATCTTTTTCTTGTTCTAATGATTTTTCTACATATTCTTCTCCAGAAATCATCTTACCTTTTTCAGTTTTAACACCATCTTTACTAAATTTATACACACTGGGCATTTTCTCTCCAAAAAATAATTCCACCACTTCTTCAGGTTCTAACAATTCTTGAAATTCTTTATAAAGTGCCTTAACCATCTCGATTAAAGGAGGGATTATTTTAGAATAAATTTTATTTTTTGCATTTTCTAATTCTAAATCAGCTTTTCTGTACGTTTCCTCGACTCTTGACGACATAAGACCTAATAGGACAGTTAAATATTTAAACTCAAATTACTTTAAGTTTCGTCAATATTTTTTCCGCTTCTTTTTTACTCACACCTTTTTTAAGAATCGTATATCTCCTATCACTCCTTATCTTATGAGCAGTCGATAACGCCTTGATGAGTACTTTCGGGAAAACTTTAATCTCCCTGAAGTTGGTTGGTAAACGGTAACAAACCAAAGCTTCCTTTACTTTTTCATAATCTACACCATGTAAATAAGACATGATGTAAGCTCCTAAAGCGCATTTTTCTCCATGCAGAGCAGTATTTTCAGGGACAAGAAAGTCTAGAGTATGAGAGAACATATGCTCCGAACCAGAACAAGGCCTAGAAGATTTTGTGATAGTCATAGCCATCCCGCACGTTATCAAACTCTCTAACAACAACTTAACAGAAGTTTTGTAATTGTCTCCATGTTTTTTGGCGTTATTGATTATAGTCTCGGCAGCCGAGTAAGTTAAATTAGCGATAAAGTCATCATAATCTTCATTCTTCTTATCTCTGGCCAACCCCCAATCCAAAACTGAAGTTTTTTTTGCAATCACGTCTCCGCAACCTGCAGAAAAGTATCTGTACGGGGCTTGGGACAAAACATCTAAGTCAGCAATGACTGCCAAAGGAGGGCTTCCAAGGATAGGATACTTCTTCTTTCCTTTAGCTATAACAGCTCTATCTGAAGCAATGCCATCATGTGAAAGAATCGTTGGAATGGAAATGTAAGGAATCTTCATGTGATGTGCAACTGCCTTTGCTAAATCTATGTTCTTCCCTCCACCTATCCCAAAGACCAAATCAGCTTTGACTAGGTTAGCATGTTTCTTTACTCTTTGTAATGTTGAGTGATCGCAACTCTTGGCATAGATGAAGTTTAAGTTGTAATGGTTGTTCAGAATCTTGAGGATTTTTTTCCCGACTAGATCCCTTGTCTTCATTCCCATAACTATGAGTATAGAACTGAAATCATCCAGTTTTTCGAGCACACCCGGAATCTTTGGATAGACTCCCTCCCCAACGATTATCTTCCTCGGTAACTCAATCTCTTGCATGCTAACCCTCTCTTATATGGAAATTAAATATTATAAAACTGCCACTATTAAAAAGTTAGACATTTATTACCAGGAGAGAAAATAATTGATGTGGTAGAGTGGGATTAATTACGCTGTTGGCATTCTTTTGTATGATATGGATAGGTATAGGTTTTATTTTTCTTGGTATGAATGCGTTCATGACTCTTTACATAACTTCTGGTACTGTTAAATTCTATCTTGGAATGTTTTTGTTGTTTGGTGGGTTGTTCCTGATAGTTATTGGTATTAGCTATGTGGTTGGGCAATTAACGCATTAAAATTAAGCATTTAAATGTTGTTATCTCCTACATTGATTTGGTAATAATTATGAAATTGAAGGTAACAGGTCATTCGAGGAATATAGATGAAGAGAGTATATACTATGTTGAATTAGATAGAGACCCCCAATGGGTCACAGAAGAAGATGCGAAACAGTTAATAGAAAGACCAGAATTTTGTGAATTGTTAAAGAAGAATGGCTTTGATTGTTCAAGAGGAAAACCTCCTTTAATGGATAATCCTCTACTTTCTGTTACTGATAAAGATGGGGTGAATGTATTTTCTTTAGATTACTATGGCATGAAAATAGTACATCATAAAGCTTACAAAAAGCATGCGGACAGGATAACACAATGGCTTACTGGGGAAAGTTTAATTGATGCTGATGAGCGTTACACAAAAGAGAGTTTTGAAAGGACGGGGATAAGATTATCAGAATACGTCAGATAGATTTTTGTTCTTTGGGATACAATTTTAATTCATGGATAAGGCACTCTTAGTTTTTGGTACAATCATAATATTTTTTGGCATACTCTTATTTTATTTACTACTTACATCAGTCATTAATGTGGGTCAGTCAGTAAAAGAACAATATACAACTCTTCCACAAGTCAAGAAGAATCAAATTAACATTTCTGCTTTAATCAGTGCAACTATTATTTTAATCGGTGTTTTAATAATTAAAAAGGCATTAAAATAGACCAAATCAGATAGGCTTAAATTTATAACTTTCTCAATGAAATCTTTAAAAAGACTATAAATTATAAACTGTTGAAATCAAAAGTGATAATATGTTTGCTGTCGTTAGAATAAGAGGTTCAGTCAACACAAGAAAGGATGTAGAAGATACTCTGAAAATGCTTAAGCTCAAATCTCCTAACCATTGCATCGTTATTCCAGAGACAAAACAATACCTTGGCATGTTGAGAAAAGGAAAAGATCATATTACATGGGGGGAAATCGATAAAAAGACATTATCCAAACTGTTGGAAAAAAGAGGCAAAATCTCAAAAGAAAAACTGAAAGAAATGAAGATGAAAACTATCAATGACTTATCAGACGCGTTAATGAAAAATAAATTGAAATTAAAACTTATTTTCAGACTGAACCCACCCATACATGGATTTAAATCTACTAGATTACCATATCCAAAAGGTGATTTGGGCTTTAGAGGAGAAAAAATAAACGAACTGTTAGAGAGAATGATTTGATGGTCGTAAGAAGGAGAAAGAAACTAAAAAAGAGGAGAGGACGTGGAACAGGTTTTGGCAGCCATAAGAAGCATAGAGGAGGGGGAAGCAGAGGTGGTAGAGGATTGGCAGGCTTACACAAACACAAGAGAATGACAGCAATCAGATACATGCCGAGTCATTTCGGTAAAAAGGGCTTTAAAAGACCTGCAAAAGTCATAAAGGAAGTCAAAACAATCAACCTAAAAGAATTGGATGCAAGAGTAGAACAATTATTGAAAGAAAAAAAAATTACAAAAGGTAAGGAAGGCATTAAGATCAACTTAACTGAATTAGGATACGATAAACTCCTTGGGACAGGTCGAGTGAAACATAAAATGATAGTCGAGGCAAAATATTTCTCCAAGAATGCCGTAAAAAAATTAGAAGGGGTTAAAGGTAAAGCCGTTGTTGTGAGTTAGATGTTTGACGTAACAAAATTGAACAAGTATATTCCCACAGTCGTTAAACCTATTTACAAAGTTTCCATTAACAAGAAGCTAATGTGGACTGGGATAGTTTTAGTCGTGTATTTCCTGATGTCTTCTCAGCTTTTCGGTCGTGTTTATGGGGTTGCTCCAGGAGCAGGTCAACAGTTCCAAGCATTACAGATGCTATTGGGATCGGCATTCGGAACTCTGATGACACTCGGTATCGGACCTTTAGTTACTTCTTCTATTATATTACAACTCTTAGTCGGTGCAAAAATCATAGACTGGGATTTGAGTGATCCAAAACAAAAGGAAAAGTATGACACAGTTCAGAAGTTATCAGCCATAGCATTATGTTTTATCGAGGCTGTGGCGTTCGTAGTAGGCGGAGCAGTTCCCCCAAAAAGCCCTGATATTTTCACTATTACTATCGTCGTCATTCAATTGGCCTTTGGTGGTTTAATCGTCATTCTTTTAGACGAAATAGTTAGTAAATGGGGCATTGGCTCTGGCATCAGTTTGTTCATAGCAGCTGGTGTGGCGAGACAAATATTCATACAACTTTTCAGTCCGTGTATGATGGGAGCTGTGGCTGGATGTATTTTACCACCACCAGGAACGGAGCCTATCGGAAGATTCTGGGCGTTCTTATTCAATATATTCAGAGACAGACTATACTCACAAGCATTCTTTGCATTCCTACCAATACTAACAACTCTAATAGTCTTCTTGATGGTTATCTATGCTCAAGGCATATCAGTTGACATACCACTTCAATTCGCTGCTTTAAGAGGATTCGGTAGAAGATGGTCTCTAAAACTATTCTACACCAGTAACATACCAGTCATTCTGACAGCTGCCCTACTGGCTAACTTCCAGTTGTTCAGTGGGATGATGGCTAAACCCGATCCAGTAAACCCAGATATCAAATGCAGTTTGCTTGGTTGTATTCAACAGACTCAAGGAGGTGGAACTCAACCCTTGAGTGGAGTAATCTATTATATTTCAGCTCCTTCGGATTTACTCGGTGATATTTTTAACGGGTTGTTAACGAGTCAACTCGCTCTTAGAGCTATCATTTATATGTCTTTGATGATAGGATGTTCGATCATCTTCTCTGTATTCTGGCTCAGTACCTCTGGTATGGATGCTGAATCTGTTGCTGAACAGGTCACATCGATCGGTATGAGAATACCAGGGTACAGGAGTAACCCACAGATAGTCAAACAAGTCTTGAACAGATACATCCCGGCTTTGGCTGTTTTAGGCGGGGCATCGATAGGATTTTTGGCAGCTTTTGCCGATTTTACCGGTGCTATAGGCACAGGAACAGGAATTTTACTGACAGTGACAATTATTTATAATTTCTATGAACAATTAAAGTCTGAGAGTTTGGAAGGAGCACATCCAATAATTAGAAAGTTTTTAGGTGAGGAATGATGGTAGCATTAACACCAATAATTGCGATTTTCTTAATCGGAGCTGGAATCAGCATATTCATGAGTTTAATTAACAAGAAGTTTTTGGGGACAGGAGCGGCTAAAGAAGTGAAAGATAAGATGAATGAAATCAGGGTAAAGATGTTGGATGCGCAAAAATCTGGGAATGCAAAAGCTGTTAACGATCATTTGAAAGAATTGATGAAGATTAACTCAGATTACATGAAATTCATGATTAAACCGATGATGATATCGATTATCTTAGTTATATTAGTTCTACCTTTCGTGAGAAGTGCTTATACTGGTATGACAGTGGCAACAGTTCCAGATTCAATCCCATATGTGGGCGGTTATGAGCTATCATGGTTTTGGTGGTATTTTATCTGTACTTTTGTTATTAGTACTATCGTAAGAAAATTGGTCGGGATGTGAATGGTTCGGCCTAAGCTAAGGTCTAGAAGTAAGAGACGGAAGAAGACAAGGACTCCTGGGAATAGGCTAATAACTCAATACAAGAAGAGGAGACCAAAGATTGCTAAATGTGGTATTTGTGGGAAGCCTTTGCATGGTGTTCCTAGACTCAAGCCTACTGACATGAGGAAGTTGGCTAAGACAAAAAGAAGACCTGAGAGGCCTTATGGCGGGAATTTATGCTCAAGGTGTATGAGAGAGTTGTTGAGGAAAACTGTTAGGGATACTTTTAAATCTTGATAATCAAGAATTAACATTGTAAATCTGACCATTTGAGGTGATATGAGTGGCAGCACTCGAAGTCGGAAGAGTTTGTATGAAGGTTGCTGGCCGAGAGGCTGGTAAATATTGTGTGGTTTTGAAAAAAATGGACAACACTTTTGTGTTGATTACTGGACCTAAACAATTGACAGGAGTTAAGAGAAGAAGATGTAACGTCGAGCATTTAGAACCGACTCAGTATTCTTTAAAAATATCTGCTGAAGCTGCAGATGCTGCTGTAATCAAAGCATATGATGCGATTGGTTTAACTAAGAAATTAAGTTTGAGATTACCAAGTCCTGAAGTAATGAAAGAGATTGAAAAGAAAGTCAAGGAAATACCCAAGAAAGTAGAAAAACCAAAGAAAGAAAAGAAGCCTGAGAAACCTAAAAAGGAAGAGAAGAAAGAAGAAAAACCCAAGGAAGAACCAAAAGAAGAGAAACCGAAAAAGAAAGGAATAACAATAAAATTCAAGATACCAACCTTACGCAAGAAAAAACCGAAAGAAGAGAAGAAGGTTGTTAAGAAACCTGAGAAGAAAGAAGTTGTGAAAAAGAAGCCAGTGAAAAAGCCTGCTAAGAAACCGGCGAAAAAGAAACCAACTAAGAAACCTAAAAAGGCGGCCAAGAAAGGTAAAAAGAAGAAGTAAATGAAAAAAACTATTCCAGAATTAATATCTCGTAGTGTTATTAACGTAAACAAACCTAGCGGTCCTACTTCACGAGAGGTTGTTCAAGAGATAAAAGATATTTTCAAGTTGAAGCGTTGTGGTCACACTGGAACTTTAGACCCAAGAGTGAGTGGAGTTCTTGTAGTGGCCTTAGAGAATACTACAAAAGCTATGCCAGTATTGATGGGAGTGGATAAGGAATACGAAGGAATTCTGTACCTGCATAAAGATGTCAATAAAAAAACTCTAGAAAAGACGATCTCAAAACATTTTATCGGCAAGATAACACAAACCCCACCAGTAAAATCAAGAGTCGCTAGGAAGCCAAGGAAGAGAAGAATCTACAGTCTTGATATCTTAAAAAAAGACGGAAAGGATGTTTGGTTTAGGACAAGAGTTCAGGCAGGAACATACATCAGAAAACTCTGCTCAGATATCGGAGAGAAGCTTGGTACAGGTGCTCATATGAAAGAATTATGTAGAACAAAAGTTGGACATTTTAGCCTTAAAGACAGTTACATCTTGAGTGAAATCAAGGAAGCATATGAACGAGATGAATCTGATTTAAGGAAGATTCTTATTCCGATAGAAAAGGCAATACCACACGTTAAAAGAGTTTACGTTAAAGATTCTAGTATTGGTTCAATACGTAATGGTGCACCTGTTTCGTCGTCAGATATCATCAAAGTACAAAAAAGGATTAAACAGAATGAAACAGTTGGGATATTTTCTTCAAAAAATGAATTGATTGCATTAGGGGTATCTAAGATTCATAGCAAGATGATGCTCAAAACGAAAGGAAATGTAATACGTACTGATAGGGTTATATAACAGAATCAGATAGACTTTTGTTCTGAATAAGGCTTAAATGCTTAACAATTATCGTTAATTATTGGATAAAATGCCACCTTGGGTAGCATTAAAAGGAGATAAAAAAAAGATAAAAAGAGTAAGGCAAATAGCCGAAAGACTAGGTTTAGAGGTAAGACTTTACACTGAAGAAGAAAAGGTTGATGTCACTTATACTATCCCTTCCAAGTCTAAAAAATTGGAATCAATCTTAAAACTCCCTCCCCGTCTCATAAAAACATACACTGCTTTAAAAAGATTGAAAGAGACAGAAAATTTGAAAGAGGCTCAAGCAGACAATGTTGCTGAAATTACAAAAAGAGCCAGGGCATACGAATCGAGTTTATTGAATCAACTTCATGAACAGGGGTATATAGGAAAACGGAAAGAAGCCCAAAAAGCTTATTTTTGGATTATTGATTGAGATAATCCTAAAAGAATCAGATAGATTTTTGTTCTTAGAAGAGAGAAGCAATTCAATTTATTTATTTTCTTTAGGGGGAGACTTACGGCTACCGGCTCCTTTTATAGAACATAAAATTCTTAGTACCCATTCTAATAGAATAGAAAAAGATAGAAAATACAGTAATTCCAAGCCTAGAGATGGAATGAGTCCTAAACGGGCTATCAATAAACCCCAAGAAAAGAAATTCGGATCGATCAGGAATACACCCAACAAAGCAAGAGGCGTGAGTTTTGCCAAATCATGAGATAAATCTTCATTTAAATAGGAAGTTATCCTAACTGCAGATACCATAGCTATAGAGATGAGGGCTACTTGCCTGACAGTAACGTTCTTTGCCAATACAAACAGGAACACAGAAAACACCGCAAACCAGAAAGCAACATAAAACGGAAAAAGTATACCATACTTCAAAATGTAGAGAAATGTGCTTACTGCCTTTTTTAGCCCACCATGTTTCTCTTCTGGAAGGTCATATTTACTCAAATCCAATTTGAATAAGTCCCTCTTCCCTAAATTTTTATAGAAAAACCAGATAAAAACAGCATATAAAAAAACACCAATCGTGAAAATCAATAGCTCCAGATAAGTTGTAGTTATCATGGTATAAATTACGCTATAATAATCCACAGACTGTAGAGTTTGAACTATACCTGTGACATTAAATTCAAACATAATTACTATATGGCGAGTTTAAATAAATCTTTTTATAATTTCTAAATTCAACCTAAACCTAACCATTTAGTAACTTTCAACCCAAGTTTTAAACTCTTCTTAGAAATCCGACCGATTATTCTGAAGGCTTCTCTTTTCGTAAGGTCCATCGATCTTAACCATTCATCAGGAGTTATGGAAGAAAAGACGATCTCCATCTCATCGTCATTTAAAGATTGAAACAGATTCTTTGCTTTGTAATGATAGTCATGTCTTTTGCCTCTGGTCTCCTTTATCTCATCTTGATATCTTTTGAGGGTTTCTTCTATCGATTTCTTCTTTTTTGTGGCATTACCAAGATGTTTCCCTAGAATATAGCCACCGAATAAAGCCGGTCCAGTTCCACCTCCATGAATAGGATTAGTGAATCTGGCCGATGCCCCAACACATGCCAAATTCGACCAGACAAAATTTTCAGGCAAATTAAAAGTAGCAACAGTCCCTCCTTTCTTGGAGATTATTTTTCCATCTAGATGTAATATCTTCCAGAACCTTTCTTGATAGGGCAGAACATTTTTAACTTTAGAACCTTGACAACCTATTCCAACATTAGCTTTGTTTTTGCCTTTAGGAAAAACCCAACCGTATCCCCCAGGAGCGAAATAACTGCTAAAATAAATTCGAACAAGATCAGGGTCTTCAATATCACAGCCCTCAACCTTATACTGGAAACAAACTTCTATATCATCCTTATCGATAGGTTCTTTGATTTTAAAGGCCTTTCTCCAGATAGTTTGGGTTAAGCCAGTGGCGTCCACAACACACTTGCCTCTTATTAAGTTTCCAAGATGAGTTTCAACACCATAAACAAGTTTATTCCTCACGACTGGACCTACAATGTTAACTCCTAACTCTAATTGACCGCCCATTTTTTTGAATATGACAGCAAGGTTTTTCAAGAGATAATCTTTGTTTAGGATCCAGCCGTATGGTTTTTTCTTTCGGGCTATGATCCGCTCAGTACTGGGTAAAACTACTATGATGCCAGACATGTTGTTAGCGAAGCATTTGGATTTCAGATTAGAACGTAAGTATTTCCCGAATGTTTTCATGTGTTTAAACCAGTCTTCCGACAGTCCTTCAGCACACTTTTCTTCCCCTATTTCTTTTCTACTTTCCAAGATCAGGACTTTAGCTTTTTTGTTGTAGAACAGAATTGATATCCCTGTCGATAACCCAGCAGGTCCTGCGCCACAGATGATTACATCATATTCTGACATAAACTCAATTTAAAATTAAACCAATAAAAATTTAAATCATCGTATTAAAACAGTATTCATGCCTGTTCCAAAGGATTTGATGGATATTCTGGCCTGTCCGAAATGTAAAGGGGATGTTAAAGAAAAAGGTATGTTCATTCTTTGTAAGAAATGTAAGCTTGCTTATCCTGTTCTGGATAAGGATGTTCCAGACATGTTAATCGAAGACGCCTGGCCTATTAAAAAGGCAGAAAAAAACAAATTTAAGCATAAGTTGAAATTATAGGACTAACAAATTATCAATAAAGCCGGGATGGCAGAATCTGGTAATGCGCTAGACTTGAGTCAATCGGTTCCGATGTGGAAGATGGCTTGACCCTGATTTTATGATGGACAAGGAGGTGAACCGAAGGAAATCTAGTGCCCGCAAGGGCTTTAGGGTTCAAATCCCTATCCCGGCG